>Ga0315279_10000208_pt1 | contig 126484 bp, 110 predicted proteins | sample YL17G06_20_MG_FD_203694 | JGI IMG/M metagenome (GOLD analysis project Ga0315279, IMG submission 203694) | Sediment microbial communities from Yellowstone Lake, YNP, Wyoming, USA - YL17G06_20 | ecosystem: Environmental > Aquatic > Freshwater > Lake > Sediment | place: USA: Wyoming | collected... | reverse complement strand
CCGACCATGCCGACTGCCGCCCGGCCGAAGCCTCGGTCACCGCAGCCTTGGCTTTGACCACGCTCGGGCTCTGCGCCAAAGCGATCTTCACGCACTCCTCAGCCGTCAAAGGCTTGGAAAAATCCGGAGGGGTTACCGCAAAAACGTTTGACCCTAAGCAACAAAACAGGATGGCGACCAGCATTTCTTTCATTCCTTTATTCTCCCGACATAAAAATTGCTTTAACTTATTGTGTATTACTACGTAAGTTATTGTTAAAAGTTACCCTATCACATTTAAAGTATGCTCGACTTAAGCAACAGAAATACGCAACACAACATACGCGTTTTCAACCACTAAGGACATCGTAAATCTACCCTTAAAAGAAAGCTCCCCGCCCCTATTCCTTATCCCTTGGAGAAAAGGAGGAAAAAGTAACCCCCTGATCTATCCGTGGGAACGGTGTATATTCGGTGAAGGTACGATGTAGGCAGGGTGGAGGAACTTCGTATAGTCCTCCCGCAATCCTCCTTCTACCCTCCGGCAACCCTCATCAACCAAAGCGACAGGCCTCCATGTATATTAGTCTAACTTACTGTTTAAAAACAAGTTGCGAGGCCGAGAGACGGTAGTTCTTGAACAACTGTTTGACCTCTGCCCTGCTCACCTTCCTCTGAGCCTGGATAAGCTTTCTCTTCTCCAGCATCCTGGGTATCCCCAAAAGCGCCGCCCACCAGGCCATAAGCAGGATGCCAAGGAGTTCGACAGAGGAGCGTTCCCTGGCGAATTCTCCTCCTGCTCCTTTCCTCGTCAGGACCGCGAAAGCCTGCAGGGCATATCGCCAAGAGGCGTAAAATCCAGAAAGAAACCACAGGCCAGCGGGAAACGTCTTCACGACGACCCAGATGTGATTCCTTTCGACCAGGAACGCCTTGAGCGGGGAATACTTCCCTCCGGTCCTGGAATATTGATGCCGCACCACGGCCTCCGGCACGCTCACCGCCTTCCACCCCGCCAGCTGTCCCCGCAGGCCCAGGTCGGTGTCTTCGCAATAGGCAAAAAAGTCCTCATCGAAGTTCCCCGCCTCCTCCAGCATCGCCTTGCGGTACAGACAGGCACAGGCACTCGAAACCAAAACCTCCTTTGGGGAATCGTATTGTCCGCGGTCCTCCTCTCCCCTCCCCCGTCCCCGCGACATTCCGTCCGGATAAATAAAAAGACCCCCTACGGAGTCTATCGTCTTCCCATCGGCATGATCCAGTATTTTGGGTGCCGCCATTCCCACGTTGGGGTCCTCTTCCAACGCTGAGACCAGCCTGGCCAGACAGTCCCTCTCCGCCTCGGCATCATTATTGATGAGGAAAAAGGCCTCCCCCGTCGCCCCGGCCATGCCCTGGTTGTTCGGCCTGGCGAATCCCTGGTTCGTCCTGTTCATCACCAAATGGACCCTGGGAAACTCCCTCTGAATCATCTCCGCGGATCCATCTGTGGATCCGTTGTCCACGACCACGATCTCCAACTCCCGGTGGCTTTGCCCCACCAAGGACTGAAGACATGATCGGAGTAAATCCTTCCCATTCCAGTTTACTACGATGGCCGAAACCTTCACCTCAGCCTCCTGCGAACTGGATCAGCCTCAGCCATATCTCTTCGCCAAAGAACACAGCGATCCCGGTCCCCAGCGCTAGATACGGTCCGAAGGGAATCATCATCCACTTTCTCCCGCCCTTCACGAGCATTGTGAGGATTCCGACCAAGGCCCCCAGGATCGCGGCCAGAAGAAACGAGAGAATGACCATTTTCCATCCCAAAAAAGCCCCGATCATCCCTGCCAGCTTGACATCACCTCCCCCCATGCTCTCCCTGCGGAAAGCCCAATCCCCGATGATTCCGACGAGGAAAAGTCCCCAGCCTCCTGCAGCTGAACCGATGAAGGCTTCGCGATAGGATTTCAGGATGTCGAAATAACTGAACTGGGGAGCGGTGAGCACAGGAACGATCAAGAGGCCCAGAAGTATCCCCGGCAGGGTGATTTTGTCCGGCAACGTGTAACTTTTTATGTCGATAACACTCAAAACAATAAGTGCCGAGAGAAGAATGAGGTAGGCTAAGGCCTGGCGGGCCGATCCAAACTTAATAAATACGAACACAAATAACAGGCCGGATAGAAGCTCCACCGCTGGATACTGCCAGGATATCTTCCCTTTGCAGAACCGACAGCGCCCAGCCAGGATCAAAAAGCTGAGCAAGGGAAGGTTGTCATACCATGGTATCTTAACTCCGCAGGCGGGACAGGCGGAGCGCGAAAAAACCAGGGAGCGCCCCAAAGGAAGACGGTAGATGACCACGTTCAGGAAACTACCCACGCACAGGCCGACCAGGAAAACGAATAACTTCCAGATCCAGGTGGAAAATTCCATTCGGCCTCAGAAATTTAAAACCCAACTGCTCCGGACTTTTCCCGAGTCCGGATCGAAGAAATACCTCTCCCCATGCGGCTCGATGGGTAGGGTTGAGATGTATCCGGAGCGAATCAGCTCCTGTAAGCCCTGATCCGGAGTCTTCCCGAGTTTCTCTTGATAGGCCTTGGCGGCTTTGTTCAGCATCCTCAGGTGCAACTTCATGATATAATACATGATGACATTTCTCTCATCCTTGTTCTTGCTCTTGGATAGGGCTTCCTCGAGAATGGACAAGGACAAATCTTCTTCCTTCATCTTCTGGGCGGCGACATAACCGGCGAATCGAAAGCAGGAAGGAGGGGCGTTGGGCAGGGTTGCAGCCTTAGCAAAAAACCTTCCGGCCTCGTCATATCTCTCGAAGAAGATGTAGTCCAAAAACCCTGCCGCGAAAGGAATATCCCAGGACAGGGGTACGTTTTTCATCCCTTTCTCCAACAGAGCCATCGCTTGAGTGGAATCCTGTACGTCCGTGGCCAAGAGCAACGCCCCGTAGGTATAGGCCGAAATGAACCGGGGGTCCAGGTCGGTGAGCACGCTCAAAATATGACCGAGATAGCGGTATTTTTGGTCGGTGAGCCGGTGTTCCCCATAGTACTGAATGAACTCCAACCAGATCGCATCAGCGGCTAGGTTCCGGTATCCCACCGTGGATTCCCGCACAAAAATCCCGGAGGGAAAGTAGAGGAGCTCCTCGAATTTCTCATACCTTGGCGTTTGCACTTGCAGAGAATTGATCGAGAAATAAGACCCCAGAGCCAAGAGAATTGCAAGACCGAAAGCAATCAGGGATCTCACTTGAAGCTCTTCTGCTCGTAAATGGCTGCGGCTAAGGCTAGGAGGGCTGCAGAATAGAGCAGAGCATATCCCAAGTTCCAGAGAGCAAGAGATGGACTGACCGCAACCCCGTGCACCACTTCGTTTTTAATATTGAACGTTTCCAGGTTCGGCAAAGTGTAATAGAAGAACACCCCCAGTCCTTTCAAACCCGACCCCGGAAGCCTCGCTGTGAAGGTGCGAAGATCCTGGGTCCAGTGCCCGGCGACATAGACTGCGAGGGTGAAGATAGCGGAGAGAGTCGGCGAAGATAGGCTGGAGAAGAAGATGGCCACAGCGGCAGTGACCGCCAGTTCCAGAAAACTCATCCCGATGCCCCAGAGCAGTCTGGCTTCCGCTCCCCGATAAAACCAGTATAAGACTCCATAGAAGAAAAGGGTCATGAGCAGGACCACGACCGCAAGCAGGAGGAGGAGGCCAAGATATTTCCCCACCAGGAACTCCCACCGCCGGAGGGGTTTGGAGACCAGGATATAGATCGTGCGCCGCTCCATCTCCTTATAAACCAAGGCCGTCCCTAAGATGACCACGATGGCCAGGCCAAACAGGGGGACCAGGGACAGCCCGAGATCTCTGAGGATTTTCCCCCCCTCGCCCAAAGTTAAGGGGGCGATGATGTATGAAGAAAGGAGCATGGCCAAGGCAAAGACGATGAGGACATAAAGAACCTTGTCCCGTACGGCTTCCCGGAAGGTGTTCTGGGTCACGGCTAGAATCCGCGCCATCATGGCCTCACCTCTTCCATGAAGACCTGTTCTAGGGATTTACGCTGCGGGATAAACGAAATGACCCGTCCTCCTTTTGTCAGACAGAGTTTGAGCGCCTGTTCGGCAACCGCTTCCTCACTAAAGGAGATAAGAAGTTTGTCCTCCCGTTCCACGACCCTCGCGGCCAGGGCAGTGACCTCAGGAATCATTTGGGAACCCAGTCCCGCAACCGTCAGCTCCACGGACTCCACCTTCTCCGAAAGGAGTTGGTCGAGCCTGCCGGTCTTCACTAATTTGCCCTGCCAGATGATCCCCACCCGGTCGCAGAGCATCTCCACATCCGGCAGGATATGGGAGCTGAAGAAAACGGTTTTCCCCTGTCCTTTCAGGGACAGGATCAGGTCTTTGACCTGCTTACGACCCAGAGGATCCAGGCCGGTCAAGGGTTCGTCCAGGATAACTAACTCTGGGTCGTTGATCAAAGCTTGGGCTAAGCCGATGCGCTGGAGCATACCCTTGCTGTATTTCCTGAGATGGACGTCGCCGCTCTCTGTAAGGCCGACCTGGTCGAGCAACCGGCCGATCCGGCCCTTCCTCTCGGATCCTGATAACCCGAAAAGCTTGGCGCAGGTATCCAGGAATTCTTGGCCCTTAAGGTGGTCGTAAAAATAGGGGTTCTCGGGAAGGAATCCGACCCGGGCAAGCACTTCTGGGTGACGGTTCACCTCCTCGCCAAAGAGAAGGGCCCGCCCCGAGGTAGGGCGAACGATGCCCAGAATCGCCTTGATCGCCGTGGTCTTGCCGGCCCCATTGGGACCCAAAAATCCGAACACTTCACCGGACTGCACCTCTAAGGTCAGGTTCCGCAGGGCCACCTTGATCTTAGACCAGAAATGGGTCTGGTACTTCTTGCTCAAATTCTCAGCGCGGAGAACTACATCAGCCATGGCCTGCCGTTGTGCTTAGAGGATTATCGTGTGCCCCTGCGGCCGGGGATGACCTCCGAAAAGACTTTCTCCAGGATATCCAGGCCGACCCGGGCCTCATCTCGAGTGATGATCAGAGGAGGCATCATGCGCAACGTATTCTCTCCGGTGCCCAAAATAAGAAGCCCTTTCTCAAAGCACTTCTGGATGACGGCATCCCTCTCCGCGGGCGCGCGCTCCTTCGTTTTTCTATCCTTGACGATCTCGATTCCGATCATCAGGCCGCGGCCGCGAATGTCTCCGACCATGGGATGGCCGTGCATTCTCCGCTTCAGCTCAGAGAGCATAAAAGTCCCCATCTTCGCAGCATTGTCCACCAGTCCCGAAGTGAGCACATCCAGGGTGGCTAACGCGGCAGCGCAAGAAACCGGGTTTCCTCCGAATGTCGTCCCATGGCTTCCCGGCTTCCAGTCCATGATCTCGGCAGGAGCCACAAAGGCGCCCAAAGGCAGGCCCGAGGCAATTCCTTTGGCAATACATACGATGTCGGGTTTGATCCCAGTGTGCTCGTAGGAAAACATCTTTCCGGTCCGGCCCATCCCGGACTGAATCTCGTCGGCGATCAAAAGAATCCCGTATTTCGTAGCCAATGACCGGAGCCCCCGGACCCAGTCATCCGGAGGGATCACATAGCCTCCCTCTCCCTGGATGGGCTCAAACAGGATTCCGGCGACCTCCTCCGGTGGAACAATGGTTTTAAAAATCTCATCCTCGATATAACGAAGGCAAGCCAGGCCGCAGGTGGGATGGGTAAGGTTAAAGACACAGCGGTAGCAATTCGCGTAAGGAACATGGGTAACCCCCGGAACTAAGGGAAAGAACCCCTTGCGCTGTCTGGCCTTGCTCGAGGTGAAGGAAAGCGCTCCTAGAGTCCTGCCATGGAAGCTGTGCAGAAAAGCTAAGAACTGCAGTCGCTTAGAGTTATAACGGGCAAGCTTGACCGCCCCTTCCACGGCTTCGGCCCCAGAGTTGCACAGGAATACCCGGTTCTCCTTTCCCGTGGGCACGAGTTTAGCCAAGCGCTCAGCACACTCGATCTCCGGGGAGTAATAAAAGTCCGTGCCGGAATAATGCAGGAGCTTATCCGCTTGGGCTTTAATCGCAGCCACGACTTTGGGGTGGGCATGGCCCGTGGAACAGACCGCAATCCCGGCATTAAAATCTAAGAACCGGTTCCCATCCACATCCGTAAGCCAGACCCCTTGGCCGTGGGCGATGACTGCCGGGTAGACCCGGGTGTAGGACGGCGAAATGAAACGCTGATCTTTGGCGATCCAGGCCCGGGCCTTTGGGCCGGGAACCCGCGTCTTGAGATAGGGCTTCTGCATTTAACCTCCTTGAGAATGAAGCGTTAGGGTGATTTAGCTAGCATTATACCACACCAGAGATGGTTTTTTCAAGGGTTTCGGAGGACTGTTAGGACTGTAGGGCCAGTCTTAAAAAAACTTTTAAAAAAGTCCATTTAAAAATCTCCGGAGCGTTTTGACAAATCCCTTCAATAACCCTCTAAGGGGGTAAACAGGCCCGTTCTCGCCCTAAAGGATAAAGGAAGGAAATACCCTCGGAAGCATCAAAGGGGATGCCTTTTTTAAGGCATCCCCTTTGAGATGAGGATCAGGGTGGCAGTTATCGCGTCACAATGAGCGTTCTGGTCCGAACCTCACACCCAGCCTTGAGGCGGTAGAGGTAGACACCGGAGGGGACCGGAGAGCCATTCCCATCCTTCCCATCCCAGTGGATAGAGCCAAACCCAGCCTGGCTATCCTCCCCTAACAGGGTCCGAACTTCACGGCCTGCGATATCATAGACCTTGAGGTCCACGGGGCTTGGCTTGGACAGGGCGAAGGCGATGAACGTCCCTCCCCTCACCGGATTGGGAGCGTTCTGAGCCAGCTCGAGCTCGGGCGGGAGCGGCTTTCCCCCGGCCAGATCCTCTACACCGGAAGGCAGGGCGCGGCGGGAGAGATAGATGTCCGGGGCCGTGGAACCGTTCCGACCGTCGGTCCAGGCCGCATAGACATAGTTGGAGTCCGCGGCGATCCCGATGTAGTCACCGTAGAAGCCATTGGCCACGAAAGAGGTATCGGTCACCCGCTCGTTGTGGCTCCAAGTGAGCCCGCCGTTCGTAGAGTAGGCTTAGAAGATGTCGTAACGGTTGGTCCCCCGTCCGAACCGGCGGCCGTCATAGAAGATGGTGTGCAGCCAGCCGCGGTAGTCCACAGCCAGCCAGGGCATGAACTGCTGGGTGGTGTCGCTCACCGTGGTGGAGTCGTCGTTCACCTTCACTCGGGTGGACCAGGTGACTCCCCCGTTTGTGGAACGGGTGGCGTAAACGTTCAGGTTATATCGATCCTGGGAGGTCTGGCCACGGCTGTCCTGGAAGACCATAAAGAGCTGGCCGGCCGAAAGCGGGCTTACCTCCAAGGGAGGAAGCTGGAAGACCCGGGGATTTGAGCCGACATAGCGGAACTTCGTGCTCTGAACCAAGACCTCGTTCTGGAAGCTGGCCCCGCCGTTCGTGGACTTGGCGCAGTAGATGCCGTTTACGGTATCGAAGCCGCTGCGATCGTCGCAACCCCAGGAGACGTAGATCGAACCGTCCAGGGCTTCTTTGGGCACAAGACCCCAGCGATTACTGCCTGAGGTGGCATGGTCCACTTGAACCGGGGTCCCCCAGGTGAGGCCCCGGTCCGTGGACTTGTTGAACCAGTCGTGGGGCGGGCTGCTGGGCTCGTCCCAGGTGACGAAGACATTGGAGCCGCTGGTGGAGATCCAGGATTTGTCGTTCATCACCCCGGTGTGGCCGGGACTGACGTAGCGGGTGGGCTCAAAGCTCGCCCCGTTGTTCGTGGAGCGGCAGACGTAGATCCGGTAACGGCTGAAATCGCACAGAACGTAAAAGAGATTGCCCTGGTCGTCCACGGCCAAGGCGGGATCCCCCATCGATGAGGACGTAGAGTCCGTGGCCACCTGGATGTTGGCCAGGAAGCTCGCTCCTCCGTTCGTGGAACGAGCGAAGAAAGCCTGGACAGAGGGCACACGGTAGTCGTTGAACCCGGCATAGACATAATTGCGCCAGACGACGAGGCAAACTTCGTCCTGGTTGTAACTGCCCGGGTCGTCAGAGACCTTGAGATTGGGCAGCCAGGGGGCATCCGCCTGGGCTACGGCGAAGACACCCAGGATGAGGCCAACTGCGAGATAAACTTTCATCGTGTCCTCCTCTAAAAACTAAAGGCGGGAGCCTTGAAGGGCTCCCGCCTGAACTCTTATCGAACCAGGACCAGGCGTTCGGTGCGGGCTTGGCCCCCGGCCTGGAGCCGGACGAAGTAAACCCCGCCGGAAACCGGAAGGCCGCCATCGGACTGTCCATCCCAGTCAAAGCGGCTCTCGCCAGAAGCGAATTCTCCCTCCGCAAGCTTTCGAACCAGCCGCCCGGCGATATCATACACTCTCAGCGAGACCTTCTCGGGCCGGGGCAGGAGGAAGCGGATGGTCGTGCCGCCGATCGTGGGATTGGGGCGCAACGGGAGAAGCGCCAACTCGAGAGGAAGAGCCTCGGGCCGACCCACCTCCACGCCGTTGGAACGGAAGGGACGGCAAAGCAGCGCAAAGGCGGCTACCCCGCTCTTGACCGCCTCCACGAACCACAGGCTGTCGTTCATGCCCACGTTCGGCCCGGTACCGATGGAATCCGCCTGAGTGTGATAGGCGGGGTTGTGCAGGGGATAATCCTCGATCTGGCAGGTGGCGGTCCAGCCCCGCGCCCAGAACGAGGCGTGGTCCGATCCGGTCAGGCCGCTGTTCTGGAAGACCACCTTCATGGCCGTGTAGCTGTCCGCCGCCGCCTTCACAAACTTCATCAGCACGGTGTCCTGCCTTCCGGTCCGGCCGATGACGTCCAGGCTCTCCGGAGAGGCGTCCACGTGTCCGATCATGTCGTAGTTCAACATACCTACGATCCGGTCTCCCCGGTTGTGAAACCAGCCGGCCAAGGTGTCGCTGCCCAAGAGGCCCTGCTCCTCCCCGGTGAAGGCGCAGAACCGGGCGGTGAGCTCGAAGTCGTAGTTTTTCATGACCCGGGCCGCCTCGATCGCCGCCACCGTGCCGGTACCATTGTCATCGGCCCCGCGATTGGTCATGTCGTCGATATGGCCGCCGATCACCGCGATCGTTTCGGAATGTACGTAACCCGGCCGCTCCAGGTATACGTCGGGAGCATAACTGCTGCTCCAATTGAAGATGGTTACCGTATCCTGGGGGATCCGAGCGCGGTAGGCGCGATATTTGTTGGCTGTCCAATTCACGGCCGCTCGGCAGCTGTCCGAATTGGAATAACGGTTAAGGTAATTTTGAAGGCGGCGCAGGGCGGCCATGGTCGAATCGACTCGCACCGCGTTGACCATGGCCTGGACGAAGGGGTTGAGAGGCATGCCGAGGGACGGTCCGCTCTGCGGTCTCTCGAGCACAATCGGCCGGCCCAGTCTGCGGAGCATGAGCGGCCCTTTGTTCAGAACGAACCCTTCCGGATCCGACACCCAGATGACGGAAGCTCCGCCCTCAGTGCACAGGGTCTTCCCCCACTGCTTGAGGATAGCCTCCCCCTCGGGGACCACGCTGTAAGCCGTGTAGTAAGCCCCGCCTTCTTTGGTTTCTTCCAGGACCTCGGGCCGGTAGTCCTCAGCTTTCAGGCCCTGGAGAGCATTCTCGCCGACCCTGGCAATGACGCAAGTGCCCAGATCCTCCCAGACCGAGATCCCCGGACCCGAAAGAGTGAAAATGGCCTCATGCGTCGCAAGCGGAATCCGGACCAGGTAGTCCGCGGAAACAGCCCCAGCCGACATGCCCAGAACCACCATGACTGAAACTAGAACCTTGCTTTTCATCGCTCCCTCCCTAGATTAGTTTTCCTTTCTGATAAAGTATACAACAGACGAAAACCGGTGTCAAGGACGGTTGGGCAGGTTCGAGGATAAGGGAATCTGGAATCGGCAAATCCTCGTTGTCCTTGACTTTACAAGCACTTTCGCATATACTATTTCTTATGCACACTCTTTGGGGTCTTATTCGCTCCCTCCGGCCCAGGCAGTGGTCCAAGAACCTTATCCTGTTTGCCGGGCTCATCTTCTCCCGCTCCCTGATCGACACCCGCCTTGCGCTTATCTCCCTTGCGGCTTTCTTGCTTTTCTGCCTTTCTTCGGGAGCAATTTACCTCCTGAATGATGTTATAGACCTAGAGCAGGACCGGGTTCACCCCTATAAGAAGTTCCGGGCCATTGCCTCGGGCAGGGTGAGCGTGGGCCTGGCCGTGGGCACGGCCATCTTCCTGGCGTTTCTTTCCATCGGCCTTGGGTTATGGCTCGACCGGGGGTTCGGATATGTCCTCCTCGGCTACCTGGCCCTGATGCTTCTCTACTCCGCCTGGCTCAAGCGGGTGGTGATCCTGGATGTCCTGACCATCGCCATGGGATTCGTGTTCCGAGCGGTTGCCGGGGGAGTGGTCATCCATGTGGAGATCTCCTCGTGGCTCCTGGTCTGTACCGTGCTGCTGGCTCTGTTCCTGGGCCTGGGGAAAAGGAGGCATGAGCTGATCCTCTTGGAGGACTCGGCCGGAGAGCACCGTGAGATCCTGAGGGAATACAGCCCTTATCTCCTGGACCAGATGATCGCGGTGGTCACGGCCTCCACCCTCGTGGCCTATGCCCTGTACACGATGTCCTCTGAGACCGTTTCGAAATTCGCAACCAAGAACCTAGAGTTCACCATACCTTTTGTGCTTTACGGAATCTTTCGCTATCTCTACCTCATCCACCAGAGAAAGGTGGGGGGCAGTCCGGAGCGTGTGCTGCTCTCGGACAAACCCCTGCTCCTCGATATCCTCCTCTGGGGGGTTGCCGTCGGCATCATTCTCTACTTGAGATAAGATGGGAACAAACCGCGCCAAAGTCGCTGTCCTCAAGACCCGTCCGGAAACGGTGCTTCAGGATTACGCCCGGCTCATGAAGCTGGCCGAGTTTGAGAAGTTCCTGTCCAAGGCCGTTCCCACGATCCTGAAGGTGAACCTCTCCTGGCAAAAGTACTATCCGGCCTGCTCCACAGCACCCTGGCAGCTTGAGGCTGTGACCAAAACCTTGCTCGATTCAGGCTACAAAAACCTGATCGCTGGCCACAACGGAACCGTGGTCGTGGATTCCCACCTCGGGGAGAGGAATAACCGCCAGCGCCCGGTCCAGGACCGCTACGGCGTGAAGACCGTGCATCTCACAGATCCAGAAACGGAGTGGATGCGTTATGAGCCCAAGGGGAAAATGCTGATTCTGGATAAGGTCTATCCTCAAGGCATCTTCATCCCCAGGCTCTTTCCCGGCAAGAACGTGGTGCACCTTCCCACCGTGAAGACCCATGTCTTTACCACCATCACCGGCGCCATGAAGAATGCTTTTGGAGGGCTTCTGAACTATCAGCGGCACTGGACGCATTCCGTGATCCACGAAACCCTGGTGGACCTCCTGCGGATCCAGAGGGAGATCCATCCCGGAATCTTCGCGGTCATGGACGGCACCATCGCCGGGGACGGCCCGGGCCCCCGCGCCATGCGGGTCTATGTGAAAAACTATGTCCTGGCCAGCGGAGACCCGGTAGCCATCGATGCCATCTCGGCTAAGATGCAGGGTTTCGATCCCTTGAAATTGGATTTCATACGCCTGGCCCACGAGCAGGGGCTCGGCGTAGGGGACCCCAAAGAGATCGAGGTCTTGGGCGAGGACATCTCGGGAGTCAACTTCAAATTTCAGGAGGGGGACACTTTTGCCAGCCGGGGTCAGAAAATGATCTACCACGGCATCCTGAAGCCTTTCGAACACCTCCTTTTGAGAAGCCCCATCGTGCCCTGGTCATACTTCGCCTCGAACATCTATTACAATATCTTGTGGTATCCCCTCGTGGGCTATTGGCGCACCCGGAAGATGCTCCGGAGCGAATGGGGCAGACTCTTCCTCTCCTATCCCCGGAACTCTTCTCAAGCAACCCTTGAGGCGCACCCAGCCTCTAACTCGGCAGCGGAGCTCTTGACTTTTCCCCGGCAATAGGGTATACTAAACAATAAAGATTCTTTCATGAGGACCTGATAGAGATGAAAAAAATTACGCTTTTGAGCATTGGGCTGTTGATGGTCGTTAGCCTGGCCCTATCTCAGGTGCAGGGCCCCAAGCTTCCGGATAACTCCCTCGAGACCTTCAAGCCCCTTACGTCCAAGGGTTTGTTAGATCCCTCCCGGTTTACGATGGTCCACAGCTATTCCGTCCTGTACGCCTCGGACGGCAGGCACAGCACGGTCCAGAACCTCTATGTCAACAGTTCCAAGTTTGACCTGACCAATAATCTCTCCCTGCACCTGGATCTGGGTTACCGCTTCAACCCCCTGTCCACAAGCAAGGCGGGCGACAAGGCATTCCTGCCCAATGCCCAGCTTCGCTTCACGCCCAACGAGCACTTCCTGATCGAGATGAATTATCGCACCCTGGATCCGTACTTCTACGGCTATTCCCGCTCACCCTGGGATCGCTGACTTCTCGCCAGATGGGTCAACCCCTGCTCTTCGGAGCAGGGGCTTCGTTTTTGGAAACCAGGGGATGGGAATAAGATCCGATCGGGAACAGAGGAAGAGCAAGGGCTTTGTGATTCCTCCGAGGCGCCCGTGGCCGCGTCCTTCCTCTTCCTGTCCTTCCTACTTCCGCTCCAGGGGGCTTGACTTAACCTGTGAAATGTGATAAAGTTAACGTATAAGCGCAGGAGCCCATGATGGATAAATTATTTGTCAAAGACCTGGAGATCGGTCAGTCCGTTCTATCCTTCTTCGCGGTACGCAAGAAGGAGCTGCGCGATCACGAGGGCAAGTCTTACTTGGTGATGGAGCTCGGAGATCGTACGGGGCGTATCGAGGCTGTGCTTTGGAGCGACGCTCAGGCCGCCTATAAGATGTTTGAGCGCGGCCAAGTCGTAAAACTGAAGGGCGTGGTCGGTCAGTACCGCGAGAGGCCCCAGGTGACGATTGAGAAGATCCGACTGGGCCGGGATGGGGAATACGAGCGGACCTGGTTCTTAGCGACTTCGGAGCGAGACCGAGAGGAGCTCTTGGAAACCCTGCACGACACCAAGGACCAAATCACGACCCCCCATCTTCAGAGGCTTCTCAAGGCGTTCTTCGATGACGAGGAGTTCCTTCGGCGCTTTTCTCAAACCCCGGGCGCCAAGCTCTGGCACCATCCTTATCTGGGAGGGCTTTTGGAACATACGATCTCGGTCCTCAAGCTCTGCCAGGCCGCTGCTGCTCTGTATCCTTTGGCCGATCAGGACCTGCTCTTTTCAGCGGCCCTGATGCATGATGTGGGCAAGACCCTGGAGTTTGAGTGGGCGACCTACATCGACTACACGGATCAGGGGCGTCTCATTGGCCACATCGCCTTGGGCGACCGCTTGATCACCGAGAAGATCCGGGGAATCGAAGGGTTTCCCCAAGAGCTCGAGATGCGCCTCAGGCACACGGTCTTAGCCCATCATGGAACCCTGGAACAAGGATCTCCTGTCGTCCCTCAGACTCTTGAGGCTTTGCTCGTTTACCATGCAGACCTGATGGATGCCCAGGGGAGCGCCTACTCCCGAATCATCCAGAACGAGCGCGCCGAGGGCAAGAAGTGGAGCGACTGGGTGAATTTGGCCGAACGCTTTCTTTACCTTGGCCCCGGGGAGAACGAGTGAGCCTCGAATCGGAATCGGGCGGGGATCTGCTCCCGCCTTTTTTTGTAACATATTTTATAACAAAGACTTATACTGACTAATTTGTTGAGAAGGACAGGTTCGGAATCCTTTGTGAACAAAGAAGCCAATGAACCCCCTTGAAGTTCTGACTGAAATATGATAGGATATATAAACAAAATATCTGCCATTCATTCATTTTATGATTCATCATGCAGATTAACGCCCTAAGAAGGCTTTTCTCCGGGTTTCTGTCCAACGATGTGGCCGTGGATTTGGGCACGGCTTCCACTTTAGTCTATGTAAAAGGCCGGGGAATTGTGCTGAACGAACCCTCGGTCGTCGCCTTGGAGACCAAGAACCGCCGCGTTCTGGCGGTGGGCTATGAAGCCAAGAAAATGCGCGGCCGGACCCCCGATGAGATCGTAGCCATCCGTCCGATGAAGGACGGAGTCATCGCCGATTTCGAGGTCTGCGAAGAGATGCTGCGGGCCTTTATTGCCAAGGCCCAGCGCCGTCGGCTGTTCGTTCGCCCGCGGGTCATCGTCTGCGTGCCCTCCGGGATCACCGAGGTGGAGAAGCGTGCGGTGCGCGACTCCGCAGAGCACGCCGGGGCGCGCGAGGTTTACCTCGTGGCCGAGCCCATCGCCGCCGCCATCGGAGTGGGACTGCCGGTCGCCGAGCCCTCGGGCAACATGATCATCGACATCGGGGGAGGCACGACCGAGATCGCGGTCATCGCCCTCTCGGGCATCGTCTCCAACAACTCCATCCGCATCGCCGGGGACGAGATGGATGAGGCGATCATCGAGTACCTGCGCAAGACCTATAGCCTCCTGATCGGCGAGCAGACCGCGGAGCAGATCAAGATCACGATCGGCTCCGCCTTTCCGCTCTCCGAGGAGCGGGAGATGGAGGTCAAGGGCCGGGACTTGGTCTCCGGGATCCCCCGGGCGGTCAAGGTGAAGTCCTCGGAGGTCCGCGAGGCCCTGCGCGAACCGGTAGGCCTGATCGTGGGCGCGGTCAAGCGGGCCCTGGAGAAGACGCCGCCCGAGCTGGCCTCGGATATCGTGGACAAGGGGATCTTCATGACCGGCGGGGGCTCTCTCCTGCGGGGGTTGAATAGTCTCTTGCAGGAGGAAACCAACCTGCCGGTGAACGTGGTCGAGAACCCCATCGAGTGCGTGGTCCTGGGCAGCGGCAGGATTCTCGAGGACCCTGAGGATTTCGAGCCGGTAATCATGTCCAGCGGTCGGAACTAAAGGAGCGGGATGTGTTCCGCTGGCTGTCCGCGCTCTGGAGAAGGCCGGACCTCTCCAGCATCCTTTTAGCCGTTCTCCTGTCCGTTGGGCTGATGGCCCTTCCGGAGGGGGCCAAACTGAGCCTGGCACAGCACACGGTGCCGGTTTTGTTTTTCCCCTTCAATCGCTGCGTCGCCTTCCTCGTAGAACAGGCCCGGCTGGGTCGGGAGAACCGGGAATTGCGGGAGGCCGTCGCGCGATCCGCCACCGAGGTGGAGCGGCTACGCATTCAGGAGGCCGAGAACGCCTTCTGGCGCAGGGCCTACGGCCTCAGAGTGCGGGGGCGTTTTCGCTTCGTGGCTGGCGAGATCATTGCCAAGGCCGCCGGGATGGCCGTGAGCACCATGGTGCTGAACCGGGGGGCCAGGGATGGCATCCAGAGGGACCAGCCGGTGATCGCTCCCGAGGGGCTGATCGGCAAGGTCGTGAGCGTGGGCTCCTCCACCTGCTTCGTGCGCACGATCCTGGATACTACGCTCCACGTCGGGGCGATGGTCGGGAGGACCCGCCGGGCTGGCATCCTGGAATGGAGCCGCGGAACAGACCAGTGTCTCCTGACGAAGATCCCGGTGACCGAGGACGTGAAGGAAGGCGATGAGATCCTGACCTCGGGTCTGGGAGGCGTGTTCCCTCCCGGTCTTTTGATCGGTCCTGTTGTAAGGATCGGTAAGGAGCCGATCGGTTTCTTCTTGGATATCCTGGTTTCGCCCCACGCCAAACTGGGCCGGCTCTCGGAAGCGTTAGTCATCGTGGGCGAGGACACCACTGCGGTCCCTTCCACGGACTCCCTGTCGGTCTCCGTCGTCAGGATGGGAAGGGATTCGTTGGCGCCCAAACCTCATCCCAGATTGTATGGAACGGGAGACACCCTGGCTGGCCAAGGGGCCGTTCATCCCAGGCCTCCTGAGAATGTTGATACGCTGACGTCAAGGCAAGACACATCACCCGCTTCCACAACGCGGAAGGCTCTCCGGCCGGGAGGGCAGACTCCGTGAGGTTTCTGAAGTTTCTTGTGGTGATGATGCCTTGTCTTTTCCTCCAGGCCTCTTTCTTCGATTTGTTGACTATTGCGGGAGTCCGGCCGGATGCCCTCCTTTCGTTGGTCGTGTTCAACGCCCTGGTCGAGGGCCCGCGCTATGCGGTCTTCACCGGATTCCTTTCGGGCTTCCTGCTGGACCTTTACGATCCCCAGCATCTCGGGATCAATACCCTGGGCTACGCGGTCGTGGCCTGGCTCCTGAGGTATGCCCAGGGCGGCGTGTATCGCGAGCAGTTCCTCATGACCGCCCTCCTGGTGGCCCTGGGCGGGGTCCTCCTGGAGGTCGTTCGCTCCCTGTTCCTGATCTGGGGCAATGCCAACGCCATCGGACTGCACCTCCTGCGCTACGGACTGCCCTCCGCGATATACAGCGGCCTCCTCTCCCTCCTCCTGTTCATCCTCCTGAACCGCTTCATCGGCGAGAAGGCTAAGCGATGAGTCGCGCTGTGATCCAAGCTCCGGCGGATCGCCGCGTCCGGGGAAGCGTGGCGGCCCTGGTCTTCGTCGTGCTTTTCGTGTTGCTCCTGGCGCGCCTCGCCCAGATGCAGGTTCTGGATTACAAGCGTTACGCCGCCCTGGCCGACGAGAACCGGCTTCGAGCAGTGCCCCTACGCGCGGCGCGGGGCCGGATCTACGATCGCCAAGGGAGCCTTCTGGTGGACTCGCGGGCGGCCTTCGATATCGAAGTTTACCCTCAACAGGTGAAGCCCACCGATTCCACCTATGTCCTTCTGGCCAGGCTGTTGAACCTGGATCCCGAGGCCCTGGGAAAGAAGGTTCAGAGGCAGAAGCGCTGGGCCCCCACAGAGTCCTTCGTCGTGGTCCACGATGCGGACATGGAGGCCATCTCCAAGATCGAGGAGCACAACAGCGAGCTTCCCGGGGTGAAGGTGGGCTTCGAGCCCATCCGCAAATACCTCTACGGCGACGTGGCCGCGCACCTCCTGGGGTATGTGGGAGAGGTCAGCGAGGCCGAGTTGGAGAAGCTGAAGGACCAGGGTTACCGTAGGGGGAGCTTCCTGGGGCGCACCGGCCTGGAGGAATTCTATGAAAGGCTTCTCCGCGGAGAGGATGGGAAGATCCTGAAGGAGGTCGACTCTCAGGGCCGGGAGATCGGAGATTTCGAGGGCATCCCCCCTATCCCTCCCAAAAACGGGAGGGATCTCCACCTCAGCCTGGACATCGCCCTCCAGAGGAAGGCCGAGGAACTCCTGGGGCCCGAGCGCAACGGGGCGGTCTGCGCCCTCGATCCCCGGACCGGGGAGATTTTAGCCCTGGTCTCCCATCCCAGTTTTGATCCCAATCTTTTCGCGGCCGGCATCAAGCAGGAAGACTGGGACAAGCTCCGCAACGACCCCCGCTTTCCGCTCTGGAACCGTGCCGTGAAAAGCGGCTATCCCGCGGGCTCGACCTTTAAGCCGATCACGGCCATCGCCGGGCTGGAGAGCGGGGTGATCACCCCGCTCTCCCTGCTGCCGCCGTGCCTAGGAGCCTTTCGCTACGGCAATCGCTATTTCAAGTGCGGCGGCCATCACGGCTCCCTGCCCCTGGAGCAGGCCATCATCGTGTCCTGCGATATTTACTTCTACCAACTGGGAATCAGACTTGGTCTCGACCGCCTTTCCAAGATGGCCCTCTCCTTGGGCCTGGGCAAGAAGACCGGGGTGGACCTGCCCGAGGAGTCCGGCGGACTGATCCCTACTCCGGACTATTATGATCGCAAATTGGGCCCGGGGAAGTGGACACAGGGGACGGCCCTCAATATGGCGATCGGCCAGGGGGAGGTCCTGGTGACCCCGCTCCAGATGGCTTCGCTTTACGGAGCCGTGGGCAACAACGGAACATGGATTCGCCCTCACCTGGTCAAGAGCGTCATGGGGACCGACGGAAGGGCAGTGCCCTGGAACAAAGCCTTCAGCGACTCGGCTGGTTCGGACACTTCCCGCCTGCTCTCGGTCTCTGCGGAGCACATCGCTCTCCTGAAGAAGGCCTTGTGGGGGGTGGTCAACAGCGGCTACGGCACAGCGGGCAGTGCGCGAGTGGCTGGCCTGGACATCGGAGGCAAGACCGGCACGGCCCAGAACCCGCACGGTAAGGACCATTCCTGGTTCGTGGCCATCGCCCCCGCGGACAGCCCGCGCATCGCCGTGGCTGTGGTCGCCGAGAACGCGGGCTGGGGGGCCGAGGTCGCCGCCCCGATCGCCGGCCAATTGATTGGCTATTATTTGAATCCCCAGCCTGCCCTTGTCGCCCAAGCCGCGGAACCTGCTCGGAGATAGGTCCTTGGCCTCTTTCCTCTCACGCTTCAGGTCTCAGTTTTCTTATGATCAATCGCGCTTTCTCCCGTGACTTGGAGGTCTGGGTCATCCTCGTGACCGTGATCCTGGCGGTGGTCGGTGTTTCCATGGTCTATTCCGCGACCCAGTCCCGGAGCCAGATCCTGGGCGGCCTCTACATCCGGCAGATGGTCTGGGTGGCCGTAGGCCTCATCGCCCTGGCTGTTGCCGCGACCGTCCCCTACCGCTACCTGGAAGCCTTTGCCTACCCTTTGTACGCGATCTCATTGTTGCTGTTGATTGGGGTTCTCTTCGTTCCCGGTTCTGCGCGGGCCCACCGCTGGTTTCGTTTTGGTCCGGTCCTGTTCCAGCCTTCGGAAATCGCCAAGATCACCACCGCGTTCGCCCTGGCCAAATACCTGGCCACGCGCAAGGTTCCCTTCCGTTCTCTCCTGGACATAGCAGTCCCCATCGGGATTGTGGCCGTTCCTCTGGGCCTGACGCTTATTGAGCCGGACCTCGGGACATCGCTCGCCTTCCTGGTCATGCTCTTTGCGATCCTGTTCTGGGACGGGCTTTCCCCGCTTTATCTCTTCTTCCTAGTCGCGCCCATTCTGTCTATGATTTTCGCCCTGGCAAATTCCCTGGTCCTCTGGGGGACCCTGGCCATCCTCCTGACCTTCCTGTTCTATTACTACAAGGTGCCTCGCCGGGACATCATCTCCGTTTCTGCAGTCACGACCCTGGTAGGCCTCCTGTCATCGGTAGCTTGGAGCGCGATGAAAGAGTATCAGAAAAAGCGCCTTCTGGTCTTCCTCAATCCCGAGCACGATCCCAGGGGCGCGGGCTGGCACCTCCTGCAGTCCAAGGTGGCCATCGGGTCCGGAGGCCTCCTGGGCAAGGGGTTCCTGCAGGGGACCCAGAAGCGTCTGGCCTTCCTCCCGGAGCAGCATACGGACTTCATCTTCTCCACGATCGGCGAGGAACTGGGGTTTCTGCGGGTCGCCATCCTTCTGATTTTGTTCTTCATCCTGATCTATCGCGGGGTGGTCGTGGCCCGCGAGGCCCGGAACCGCTTCGCCAGCCTGGTGGCCATGGGCCTGGTTGCGGTGATTGGGTTCCACGTATTCCTGAACGTGGGAATGACCCTCGGGATCATGCCCGTGACCGGGATTCCCCTGCCGTTTCTCTCCTATGGAGGCTCCCCGCTCCTGGCCATGATGCTGATGGTTGGAATCCTGGTGAACATCGGCCTCCGGCGATACGAGTATTAGCTAAATCTCTTTGGAAATGAGGAGGGCGAGGCCTTAAAGCCTCGCCCTCTTTGGTTCAAGTCTACGGTCTACAGTCTACGGTCTATCTTATTACACCATCTTCCTCTTGACTTCTGCGGCCAATTATGTGAAAATATAAGGGCTTTTTACCAAAGGAGGTTCTGGTTTTGAAGCACAGTCCGACACGTCTCAAGTCTATTTTCTCTAAGTTTAAAGACCAGAAGGTCGTGGTTCTGGGCGACCTGATGCTCGACGAGTACATCTGGGGCCGGGTCAAGCGCATCTCGCCCGAGGCTCCGGTCCCGGTCGTGGAGGTCCAGACTGAGTCCACTCGCCTGGGCGGGGCTGCTAACGTGGCCCTGAACCTTCTGGCCATGGGCGCCAAGCCCGTGCTCGTCGGGCTTGTGGGTAAAGACCGCGCCGGACAGAGGCTCATCGCTGAGGCCCAGCATCACGGACTTACCACCCGAGGCATCCTCGCGGACCCCGGACGGCACACCACGACCAAGACCCGGGTCATCGCCCATCACCAGCACGTCGTGCGCATCGACAAGGAGGCGACCTACCAACTTGAGGAGAAGACCGCAGAACGGCTCCTCGGCATCCTGGAGAAGGCCCTGGGCGGGACCTCGGCCCTGCTTTTCGAGGACTACAACAAGGGCGTCTTAACTCCCAAAATCATCAATCTCGGAATCGGCCTGGCCAAAACCCAGAAGGCCCTCGTCACCGTAGACCCCAAGTTCGACAACTTCTTCTCCTACAAGGGCGCCACGGTGTTCAAGCCCAACCAGCAGGAGACCGAGCAGGCCCTGGGCATAAGAATCAGCAACGAGAAAACCCTGCTCGCCGCCGGGCGGACCCTGCAGGATCGCTTCCCGGGCAGCGCTATATTAATCACCCGGGGGGAGCACGGCCTCGCCTTGTTTGAGAAAAAGACGGTCACCCACATCCCCACCGTGGCCCGGGAGGTCTATGACGTCTCCGGCGCCGGGGACACCACCATCGCCGCGCTCACCCTCTGCCTGGCCTCCGGGGCGACCCTGGTGGAGTCGGCCCACATAGCCAATCAGGCTGCGGGGATCGAGGTCGGCAAGGTGGGGATCGCTCCCGTAACAAAGCAGGAGTTGTGGGACGCCTTGATCCAGAACAACTAGACTGCAGACCGTAGACTGTAGACCGAAAGAAACCAAAATCCAAAATCTGTCCCGAACGAAGTGAAGGATCCAAAATCTAAAATCAAGACCCTGCCCCAGATTAACTCCATCCGGAAACTGGCAAGGAAGCAGGGCAAGACCGTGGTCTTCACCAATGGGGTCTTCGACCTCCTGCACCGCGGGCACGTGGATTATCTTCAAAGGGCCCGGGCCCTGGGAGACGTGCTCATCCTGGGCCTGAACACCGATGCCTCCACCCGGCAAATCAAAGGATTCATGCGCCCCCTCATTCCACAGAAAGACCGTGCCGCGGTCCTCTCTGCCCTGGAATGCGTGGACTATATCGTCCTCTTCAACGAGAACACCCCGGAGCAGCTCATCGCCCGCCTCCTCCCAGACGTCCTGGTCAAGGGCGCGGATTACAAGGAAAAGGACATCGTGGGGGCCGAGGCGGTCAAGGCTCACGGAGGGAAAGCCGTGCGCATGAAGTTCCTGAAGGGCTATTCCACCACCGGGCTCATCCGGACCATCCTGAGCCGTTACCGCTGATGCTTTGCGACCTGCACGCCGACACCTTCTGGAGGCTGGCTACCCTCCCGGCCAAGCTGAATCAGGAGCCCTCCGAGATGCACACCTCGCTCTCCAAGCTCAAGGCCGGAGGGGTCACCCTCCAGGTCATGGCATGCTTCGTGGAGGAGAAGTACGTACCGTTCAAGGCCTGCTCCCGGGCCTTCGAGCTCCTGGACCTGGCCCAGACCGAGCTGGATGAGAACAAGAAGGACATTGAGCTCGCCCGCACCCCCTGGGAGGCGGAGCGGATCGCCCAATCTAAAAAGATCGCCGCGGTCCTGGCCGTGGAGGGGGGACACGCCCTGGAGGGGGACATCACCAAGCTGCGCACGTTCTACCGCCTGGGCATGCGCATCCTGACCCTGACCTGGAACAACTCCAACGACCTGGGCTTCTCCTGCCTGGACCCGGACGGGGAGCGACACGGGCTCCTCCCCCCGGGCGTGGAGGCCGTGGAAAAGATGAACGAACTGGGCATCATGATCGACCTCTCCCATTCCGGGCCCGTGACGTTTAACGAGGTCATGGAGCGGAGCGCCTATCCCGTGTTCTGCTCCCATTCCTGCGCCCGTGCCCTATGCGACCACCCCCGGAACCTCACCGACCAGCAGCTCGCGGTCCTGGCCGACAAGGGCGGGATCGTGGGGGTGTGCTTCGCCGTCAAATTCCTCTCCCCGGAAGGGAAAGGAGCCTCGGCAGAAATCGTGGCCGACCACATCGCCCACATCCGCAAGGTCGCCGGGGCCGAGGTCATCGCCTTCGGCTCGGACTTCGATGGCACGGACGTCCCTCCGGACCTGGCCGGCGCCGCGGACTGGCCCAAGCTCCTCGCCCTCCTGGAGAAGCGGGGCTTCACTTCAGAGGAGATCGAGAAGATCTCCTCCCGCAACTTCCTGCGTTTCTGGCGAAGCGTCTGCAGGGACACCCCCCCGGCAGATGCCTGAGGCCCGGACTTACTCCCCCAAAGAATCCCAGCGAAGCTTCAATTTAGGCGTCGCCAACGGCGTGGTTTACTCCGCGGCCGACGCCTTCTTCGAGTCCAACACCATCATCCCGGTCTTCGTTTCCCGGTTGACCGGGTCCAATGTCCTGATCGGGCTTTCCTCCTCGATCGCCAACCTCGGTTGGTCCCTGCCCCAGGTCTTCACCTCCCACCTCCTGCAGAGCCGGCCGTATCGCAAGCCTTTCTACACCTACGCCGCTTATGTTCGGGTGGGGACTCTGGCCGTCTTAGGCTTGCTGATTCACTTTTGGGGCCGCACCCATCCCGACCTGCTCCTCGGCCTGTTCTTCCTCCTATTCACGGCCTACGCCCTGGGCGGGGGGTTCGCCGGTGTCTCCTTCATGGACGTGGTGGGAAAGACCATTCCCCCGGAGCGGCGGGGTTACTTCTGGGGCTATCGTCTTTTCGGAGGAGGCATCCTGGCCGTCCTGGCCGGGGTCGCCGTCAAGTTCACTCTGGGCAGCTTCCAGTTCCCGGAGTCCTATGCCCTGCTCTTTGTCGTGGGCTCCATGTTTGTCCTGATCGCGGTCGTTACCTTCATCTTCGTGCGGGAGCCGCCCTCCGAGATCCCCGCACGCCTTCTCTCCTTTCCTGAACACCTTCGGCTGGGCGCGGGGATCTTTCGTCGTGACCACGCCTTCCGTCACCTCCTGTACTTCCGCCTTAGCCTCGGGCTCTGGGCCATGTCCCAGCCTTTTTACGTAATCTACGCCAGGCGGGTACTGGGCGTACCTGAGAGCACGGCCGGTCTCTTCCTCTCCGTCCAGATCGCGGGCTCGATCCTCACCAACCTCCTCTGGGGCCGCCTCTCCCGCACTCGGGGGGACCGTTTCCTTCTGGAGACCATCGCTGGCCTGGCGCTCCTGGTCCCGGCCATCGTCCTGGGAGGTTCCCTGGCTCCCCAGAGCCTGAGGCTCTACCTATTGTACCCTGCCTTCTTCTTCGTCGGGGCCACGCTCTGCGGGCTGGCCATCGGCTATACCAACCTGCTCCTGGAGATCGCCCCGGAGGCCACTCGGCCGCAGTACGTGGGCTTCATGAACGCTCTGATCACCCCAGTGGCATTTCTCCCAGCCCTGGGCGGAGTTGTGGTCAACCGTTTTAACTTTCCCACCCTTTTCGCCACGGCCCTCATATCGGCCCTGCTGGCCTCGATGGCTGCGGCCCGGCTCAAAAGAAGCAAGTCCAAATGAACTCTCCTTTTTTAACAAAGCGCAACCGCAACTATCACCGCCTCCCCACCTTGAAAGTCCGGACCCCAGAGGCCGCCGCGAAATTCGTCTCCGAGGTCGGCTTCTGTCTTCTGTTCCCGGACAAGCGCATGGACCTCCCCAACCTGATGGAGGCCGTGCACGGTGGGCCCCATCCGGGGCTCATCGAATGGAGCGCTGAGGTCGATAACGTTTGGCATTGGCATCAGGCCCTGGCCGTCCAACGCAAGATCGCCGAGGCGCACTATCTGTTGAACAAGCCTACGCTAATCGCCCCATCCCTCCTCCCTTTCCTACTGGCCATTGAAACTCATCGGGAACGATCGGTAGATTTCCGGACCGATCAGGACTCCCGACAGATTCAGGATGCGCTACGGAATATGGGGCCGACCCCTTCCCTGACGTTAAGACGATCGGTTGGAATGGACGGCAAAGTCGGCCACAGCCGCTTCGACCGGGCTATTGCTCATCTACAGCGTGGCCTTCTGGTACTCAAGGTCGGCGGGGTGGTGGAAACCGGAACCTGGAGTTCGGCCGTCTTCGACCTTGCCTCCAGGGCCTTCCCAGAGGCTGTGAGGAAAAGTGCAGGAATCGGACCCGGACGGGCGCGGGAGAAAGTGCTTTGGACGCATCTCAGAGCCGCTGTTGCTTTCGATCCGATTCAGGTCCACAAGCTGTTGGACTGGTCGAAGACTGACTTCGATAAAGCCGTCCAGGTCCTTCTCCGCCAGCGAAAAGCCCGCCTCTGCTCTGCACCCGGCATCTCTCGACAGGCTCTGATCGCCATCCTTTAACGAAGTTAAAGGGGAACGCTTCGCAGACCTTGACAAAACCGCTGGGGGGGTCGTATAATAAGGAGTTATAAGGACTCCCGATGAATGGATACCTCTTTCCCCCTCAGCTTTCACCCTTGCGTTATGGGCCGACCGCTCCTTGACCTCACTTTCCACCCAACGTCTTTTCCTTCTTTCGATTAGCCATGCCGGATAACGACAAAATCCGTGAGCAGCTTCAGCAGGAGATCGAGGATCTCCGCCGGGAGCTCACCGAACTGCGCCTGGAGGCCATTAAACGCAAGCAGGCTGAGGACGAGCTCTGGGAGAGTGAGCGCCGGTTCATCCGCCTGCTGGACGGACTGCCCCTGGCTGTGTTCGTGCTGGATACCGAGGGCAAGCCCTACTATCAGAACAAAGCCTCCCGAGAGCTCTTCGGAAAGGACATCGGTCCGGAGGCGAGAGGGAACCTGCAAGAGGCCTTTCAAGCTTACCTTGCGGGCACCGACCAAGTCTACCCTACGGAACGCTCGCCGATCCACCGGGCTCTGACCGGAGAGAGCTCTACGGTGGAGGACATGGAGATCCGCCGGCCGGACAAGATCATCTCGGTAGAGGCTTACGGATCGCCGATTTACAACCTCCAAGGCGGGATCAAGTACGCCATGGGGGTGTTCCACAACATCTCCGAGCGCAAACGGGCCGAGGAGGCTCTGCGGCGGAGCGAAATGTTAACCCGGGCGGTCATCACCCATTCCCCGGTGGGGATCACGGTGAGAAATCGGGAGGGGTCTCTGGTCCTGTACAATGAGGCTTGGAAGAAAATCTGGACCCTGACCGACGAGAAGGTCCAAGAGAACGAACGCATCTCCGCGGAGTGGTCCTTCGAGAAACGCTATCCCCACCTCAAAACCTACGCCCCGAACGCCCAGCAGTTGTTCCAAGCGGGCGGAGAGCTGTTCATTCCCGAGGTCGAGACCGGATCCACCGACCCCCATGCGGCTCAGTGGGTTTCGATGCACTTCTACGCCCTTCAGAACGCGGAGGGCCAGGTGGAGCAGATCGTCACCCTGACCGAGGATATCACCGCGCGTAAACACGCCCAAGAGGCCATGCGAAAAAGTGAGGCTCTGAGCCGAGCGGTGATCGAGCATTCCCCGCTGGGGATCACGGTGCGTAAGCCGACCTGGGAGCTCATCCTGTCCAACCAGGCCTGGAAGGACCTCTGGGCCATGACGGACCAGGAGGTCGAGGAGGATGAGCGGCGGAACACCGGGCTCTCCTTTGACGACCGCTTTCCCCTCACCCGGCCGTGGAGCCGGGAGGTCCGCAGCGTCTTCGACACCGGGGGGGAGCATTCCATCCCCGAGGTGGAGACCCACCATCCGAACCCGGCCGCGGCGAGGTGGATCTCGCTATCGTACTATGCCCTTCAGAGCGAGTCCGGCAAGGTCCAGCAGGTCGTCACCCTGACCGAGGACATCACGGGGCGCAAAAAAGTGGAGGAGTCCCTCCGCCAGAGCGAGGAGAGATATCGCTCGCTGATGGACAACCTGAACGTGGGGGTTTACCGCAACACCCCCGGCCCAAAGGGGAAATTCATCGAGGTCAATCCCGCCCTGGTCAAGATGTTCGGTTATTCCGCCAAGGAGGAGCTCTTCGAGATCAACGTCTCCGACCTCTACGAACATCCGGAGGACCGAACCCAGATCAACGAGAAATTGCTGCGGGACGGCTACGTCCGGAACGAGGTCCTGCGGCTTAAAAAGACGGATGGCACCCTGTTGTGGGGTTCCGTTACCGCGGTCGCGGTCCGCGACGAAGTCGGAACAGTCATTTATTATGACGGGATCATTGAGGACGTCACCGAGCGCAAGCGGGCCGAGGAGGCCCTCCGGGAAAGCGAGAGGCGCTACCGCGCGGTGATGGAGCAGACCGCGGATGGCATCATCTTGTTCGATTCCGATTCCAAGCATGCGTTGGAAGCCAACCCCGCCTACCAGAAGCTCCTCGGATACCTTCCCGAGGAATTTCTCGACCTGACCCTGTACGATATCTTCGCGGACGAACCGGAGAACATCGACCGCATTGCCCAGCGCATTCACAGGGAGAAACGGATCTTCCTGGGAGAGGGGCGGCACCGCACAAAGGATGGGAACCTGACAGACGTGGAGGTCAGCGCCAGCCTGATTACCTACGGCGGGAAAGAGGCCTTTTGTGTGATCGTCCGCGATATCGCGGAGCGCAAGCGGGCTGAACTGGCTCTGAGCGAAAGTGAGGAGAGATACCGCACCCTGGTGGAGAACGTGAACATCGGGATCTACCGTAATACCGGCGGACCTCAGGGGCAGTTCGTCCAGGCCAACCCGGCGATGGTCAAGATGTTCGGTTTCGATTTCTTGGAGGACCTGATGGCCCGGCCGGTCGCGGAATGCTATCAGAACCCCGAGGAGCGGGAGCAGTTCATCGCCAAGATCAAACGCCTGGGGTACGCCCGGGACGAAGAACTGCGCCTCAGGAAGAAGGACGGCAGTCCGTTCTGGGCCTCGGTCACGGCCCAAGCGCAGTTCGATGCCCTGGGCGAGGTCCTCTGGACCGATGGAGTGATCGAGGACATCACCGAGCGCAAGCGGACCGAGGAAGCGTTGCGGGAAAGCGAGGAGAGGTTTAAAGATCTCTTCGAAAACGCCCCGATCGGAATCTACCGCACCACCCCTGAGGGCCGCATCCTCATGGCGAACCCGACCTTGATTAAAATGTTGAAATACTCTTCCTTCGAAGAGCTGGCGGCTATTAATGTGGAAGCGGAAGGGTACGGGCCCGAATACCAACGAAACCAATTCAAAGATCTCATCGAGAGGGATGGGGAGATCAAAGGTTTGGAGGTGACCTGGAGGCGACGAGATAAAACGTCGATCTTCGTCCGGGAGAACGCCAGGGTTTTTCGAGGAGTGGACAGGAAAGCCTTGTATTATGAGGGGACCGTCGAGGACATCACCGAGTGGAAGCAAGCCGAGAAAGCGTTGCAGGAAAGCGATGAGCGGTACCGGCAGCTCGTGGACAACACCGACACGGGGTTTGTGGTCATTGATGACCAGGGCATCGTCATCGTTGCGAACGAGCCCTACCTTAGGATCGCCGGCGCGAAAGGGGTTGAGGAGGACGTCATCGGTCATTCGGTCATTGAGTGGACTGCGCCCGACGAGCATGAGAATAACGCCGAGGCGGTCGCCCTCTGCGCTCGGCAGGGCTTCATCAAAGACTTTGAGACCGTCTACCAGCATGGCGACGGCACGAGGGTTCACATCCTCATCAACGCGACCGTGCAGGAGTCGCCCGAAGGCGAAAAACAGATCGTTTCTTTCTGCCGCGATATCACCGAGCGCAAGCGGACCGAGGAGGCCCTAAAGAAAGCCCATCAGGAGTTAGAGGAACGGGTCCGTGAGAGGACTGCCGAGTTCGAGGGAGCCACCCGGAAACTGGAGTGGCGGAACCAGCAGCTCTCCCGCATCCTGGACACCGGAGGGTCCATGCTCGTCTCCTTGAACCTGGACGCTCTCTTGAACGAGATCGCCAAGGCCGCCCGCGAAACCCTGGGTTTCAAGATCGTGGTCCTGAACCTCATCGACGAAAAGACCAGGGAGGCCCGGTTCGCGGCCCAGGCCGGACTTGGCGAGGAGGCCCGAAAGGCTTTGGAGGGGGCCACGATCCGAGTAAAGTGGGATGACATGAAAGGCCTATTCCAGGAACGCTTCCGGGTCAGCCGATCCTGCTACTTCATTCCCCACGGTACTGTGGACTGGCGGACCCACGCTCCAGCGACCGGACCCATCGCCCAAGACGTCGTGGTGGGTGACCACCTGGAGAGAGACCCCTGGCACCCCGAGGATGCCCTCCTGGCCCTCGTCGAGCTCCGCGAGAAGACCTTTGCCGGGATGTTCTCTCTGGATGGTCCCCGTAACGGCATACGTCCGGACCGGGAAACCCTTCTGATGCTGGACGTTTTCTCCAACCTGGCGGCGGTGGCTATTGACAATGCCCGGTTGTACGAGCAGGTCCAACGGGAGCTTGGAGAGCGGAAACAGGCTCAGGAGGCGCTCCGACAGGCCCACGGAGAGCTGGAACGACGGATCGAGGAACGGACCGGGGAGCTCCGTGACACCCTTGGAAAGCTCCGTCGGACCACCGAGACCTCGATTCAGGCCATGGCCATGATCGTCGAGATGAAGGACCCCTACACCGCCGGACATCAGCGGAACGTTGCCAATCTGGCCAACGCCATCGCTCAAGAGCTGAACCTGGACGCGGAACGGACCGAGGGCCTCCGGATCGCTGCGATGATCCACGATGTCGGCAAAATCGCGATCCCCACCGAGATCCTCACCCGGCCCGGGCCCCTCTCGGAGCTCGAGCACCGCTTGATCCGGGACCACCCCCAGCTCAGCAGTGACATCCTGAAGACCATCGACTTTCCCTGGCCGGTCGCCGAGATCGTCCGCCAGCATCATGAGAAGATGGATGGCTCGGGCTATCCCCGCGGGCTCAAAGGGGATAATATCCTACTCGAGGCCAGGATCCTGGTGGTCGCGGACGTGATGGAGTCCCTTGCCTTCAACCGTCCTTACCGCCCTGGACATGGCATCGAAAAGGCCCTAGAGGAACTGAGCAGCAAACGGAGCAAGCTCTACGACGGTGCGGTCGTGGACGCCTGCCTCCGGCTCTTCAAGGAGAAGGCTTTTAACTTCACTTAGCCTGATTCCAAAGAAGCGATTAAAGCCAAGGGCCGCCCGAAAAGGGCGGCCCTTGGCGCGAAGCGAGCGCTCACCTATCCCATGGGCTCGTGGATCCGCTCGATCCTTGCGCCCACCGCGTTCAGCTTTTTCTCGATACCCTCGTAGCCGCGGTCGATGTGATAGACCCGGGAGATCTCCGTCTCCCCCTCCGCAACCATCCCGGCCAGGACCAGGGCCGCGCTGGCCCGGAGGTCCGAGGCCATGACCGGGGCGCCAGTCAGCTTGGAGACCCCTTTCACGATGGCGCTGGATCCCTCGATGCGGATGTTGGCCCCCAAGCGCTGAAGCTCGAGGACCTGCATGAAGCGGTTCTCGAAGATCGTCTCGGTGATGACGCTGATCCCCGGGGTCACGGTAGCCAGGGCCATCATCTGGGCCTGCATGTCCGTGGGAAATCCCGGATAGGGAGCTACGCTTACGTCCACTGCGCAGCGGAGCTTGGGGTTGGTCACGAGGATCCGGTAGTCCTGGACTTCTACATCGACGCAGGCCTCCCGCAGCTTCTCGACCACGCTCCAGACCAGGCGGGGCTCGCAGTTCACGACCTCCAGCTTCCCCCGGGTGATCGCCCCGGCCACAAGGTAGGTGCCGCACTCGATGCGGTCGGAGATTAGGGTATGCTCCGCCTCGTGGAGTGCCTCGACCCCGAGGATCTCCATGACCGGGGTCCCGGCCCCGGTGATCTTCGCGCCCATCCGGTTTAAGAGATCCGCGATGTCTATGACCTCGGGCTCGCAGGCTGCCTGCTCGATAATTGTCTTGCCCCTGGCCAAGGTCGCAGCCATCATCACGTTGATCGTTGCGCCTACGCTGGAGCCGTGCTTGCCGGCTAGGCGCATGGCTTTCCCCGAGAGCCTTCTTCCTTTGGCGACGACGTACCCGTGTTCGATCTCGATTTCCGCGCCCAGCTCCTTCATTCCAAACAGGTGCAGGTCGATGGGCCGGGCCCCGATGGCGCAGCCCCCGGGGAGGGAGACCCGCGCCTGGCCCAACCGGCCCAGGAGGGGACCCAGGACGTAATACGAGGCCCGCATGGTTTTCACCAGATCGTAGGGTGCCTCGTGAGCGATGCCATCCGAAGTGTCTACCGTGAGAACGTTGTTCGCAAAGGTGACCGTGGCCCCCATCCGCTCCAGGAGGCGCTTCATGGTGCGCACGTCCATCACGTTTGGGACGTTCTTGAGCACGACCTTGGTCGGAGCAAGAAGACAGGCAGCCATGGCTGGAAGCGCCGCGTTCTTGGCACCGCTCACGAAGATGCTCCCGTGTAGAGACGTTCCGCCCTGAATGAGAAATTTATCCATCTCTCTACTTTTTACTCCTCAGATCTGAGATTTCGCCCCATAACTACCCTCTCCATGCCGCATAGGTCTTCCTCAACCTCAATGCTCTCGTATCCCGCCTCCTGCATCAGAGAGACAACTCTTCCGGCCTGCCCCTCTCCCACTTCCAAAGCCAAAAGGCCGTCTAGGTCGAGATGCTCCTTGGCCTTAGGGATGATCTCTTGAATCCAACGCAGTCCGTCCGGGCCGCCATCCAGGGCTTCGTAAGGCTCGAAGTCCTTCACTTCAACGGAAAGCTCAGAGATCATGGCTGTAGGAATGTAAGGGGGATTGGATACGATGAGGTCGAATCTCTCGCTCTCAAGAGGAAAGAGGTCACATCTCTCAAAGCGAATCTGCTCTCCAACGCCGTACCGCCTGACATTTCTCCCCGCCACTCTCAGGGCCAGCTCCGAACTATCAGTGGCAACCCCCTGTGCCCCGGGAAGGCATACTGCTATGGATACAGCGATTGCCCCGCAGCCCGTCCCGATATCTACAAAATTTATTTTTTCATTTTTCAATTTACTGTTTTCAATTTTTCCAAGCACCTCTTCTACCAGCCTCTCCGTTTCCGGCCTGGGAATGAAGACCCCCTCCTCGACGACCAGGTCTAACCCGTAGAACCCCGCATGCCCGAGGAGGTACTGCAAGGGCTTCCCGGCAGTCCGCTCCTGAACCCAGTGTTCTAACTTAGCCCTCTGCGCCTCGCTCAAGGATTGGACCCGGTGGAGGTATAACTCTGCCCGCGAGACGCCAAGCAGGTCTTCGAGCATCCTCTCAGCATTGACCGCAGGATTCGGCACTTCCGCCTCGGTCAGGGATTCCCTCGCCCAGGTCAGGGCCTCAGCAATGGTCGCAGAGTCGCTTTCCACCCTACACGAAGCAAACATCTATTTGAGCAGCACAAGCTTGCCGGTCGGAAATCCAGAAGTTTATCCCTATGTTCGGCTATCGGATATTTTACCCCAAATCCCCCGGCCAAATCAATAAACCGGAATGTCCTCTCGATTTTAGGGTGTATTAACCCATCCATAGCCTTTCAACACCTTCACAGAGGTTTGGAACCTATTATATTGTCTAAGATACTGCCCTGATTTACCTTAGCCTATTTACTGCCCACCTGAGAATGTCGCATTTCCAAGTGGGTTTGCCAAATGCTGAGGTGGGGATGACATAAGACCCGTTTTTTTACTCCGGCTCTGCCAGTTTCTTTTTCTGCTCTTCCGACAAAAGCGCCTCGATGAACTCATCCAACTCCCCCTCCAACACCCGGTCCAATTTGTGTAGGGAGAGATCTACGCGGTGGTCCGTCACCCGGTTCTGGGGAAAGTTGTAGGTCCGGATCTTCTCGCTCCGGTCCCCGGACTTCACCTGGCTCTTCCGCTTCGCCGCGGTCTCCCGCTCCTGCTCCTCTCGCTTCTGCTCCAGAAGCCGGGACCGCAGGACCTTCATCGCCCGGGCCTTGTTCTTGATTTGGGAGCGCTCGTCCTGACAGGTTACAACCATGCCGGAGGGGATATGGGTGATCCGCACTGCCGAGTAGGTCGTGTTCACCCCCTGTCCCCCGGGCCCAGAGGAGCAGAACGTATCGATGCGCAGATCCTTGGGATCGATCACCAGGTCCACCTCTTCGGCTTCAGGTAACACAGCCACGGTTGCGGCCGAGGTGTGGATTCGACCGGAGGACTCGGTCGTAGGCACGCGCTGAACTCGGTGCACGCCGCTCTCATGTTTCAATCTGCGATAGGCCCCTTTGCTGGTGACTAGGAAAACCACTTCCTTAAACCCGCCTAATTCCGTAGGGTTCGTGTTCATCACCTCCCAAATCCACCTCTGGCGCTCCACATACTTGGTGTACATTCTAAAGAGGTCCGCGGCAAACAACGCAGCCTCCTCCCCCCCGGTCCCGGCGCGGATCTCCACCAGGGTGTTCTTGTCATCATTGGGGTCACGGGGAACGAGCAGTCGCTGCAAGACCTCGACCAGGGCTTCCTCATCTCCACGCAGTCCCTCCAGCTCCTCCCGGGCCAGCTCTGCCAGCTCCCGATCCCCTTCCTCAAGCACCTTTTCGGTCTCGAGGCTCACCACCCGCAGCCTTTTGTACTCCCGGAACTTGGAAACGATCTCAGCCAAAGATTTGTGCTCACGGGTCAGAGCCTGGTATTGGGACATCCCGATAACCTTAGGGTCTGCCAGTTTTCCTTCTAGTTCCTCGTAGCGTTTTTCGAGCGTTTCCAACTTTTCCAGAGGCAGTACGTTCATCTCGCCTCCTTGCCCGGAAGGACCGCCTCAAGGGCCGCTAAGGCTACCTCGATTTGCTTTCCATCAGGCTCCTGGGTGGTGATCCGTTGCATGCCCAAGCCTGGAGCGATGAGGATGCGAACCAGGGCATGATTGATCCCCTTGCTGGAAGCCCGAATACCCTCGTAGGCCAATCCTGTCAACAAAGGTAGAAACAAAAGATGCCAGCCGAACCGCAGGAGCCGGGAGGGCGGATGCCCGATCCAAATGGTCAGAAGGGTGTCGAGCAACGCGAAGAGCAAGATGGCGAAGCCCAGCACAACTACTAAGAAGCTCGTGCCGCACCGGGGATGAAACCGAGAATACCTTTGGGTGTTTTCGACTGTTAAATCCAATCCGGACTCATAGCAGAAAATGCTCTTGTGTTCTGCTCCGTGATATTGGAACAACCTTTTAACATCTGGCAGGAAGGTGATCCCCCAGATATAAAGGAAGAAAATAGCTAATCGAAACGCCCCGGCCACGAGGTTGAAGGCGAATCCGCTTTTCTCCACCCCGAACAGAGATGCGAAGAACAAAGGGAGGTAAAAGAACAACAAAATCCCCAGGCCGAAAGCCAGGACCATCCAGAGGTCCATCCCCAGTTCGCTTTTCTTGGTTTTCTTCTGCCCCTCGGCCTCCAAGGCCACGTCCGCTGAGAAGCGCAGGGCCGCAAGCCCCAGGAACAGGGACTCAAACAGGGCTGCAAACCCGCGCAGAACGGGAAGCTTGAAAAGCCGGAGATGTTCGCCCCAGGAGACGTAGCCCCTCTTTTGCACGATGATCTCGCCTGTGGGCTTGCGCACGGCCGTGGCCAAGCCTTGGGGGCCGCGCATCATCACTCCTTCGATCACAGCTTGGCCACCGACGTTTGGTTTTCCGCTCAAAATTTCCCTTTAGATTTGGGAAGTGGCTCCGTATGCCCAGTCGCCTCCTTGCCCTTGATGTCGAACCCGATGGCGAAGGGACACAGAATCTCGACTGGACTGGTCTTTCCTTTACGGTCTCGCGTGAAGGCAGCGATCTTCAGAAAATGTTCGTCTGTGCTTCCGGACAGGGTACCGTCCTCGTTGTAGCGCCAGAACTGCTCCTTGGCTCGGTCCCGGATCTCCACGATGATCGCCAGGTCCCTTGGACGCATCGTCTCCACATCCTCTTTGGACAGGGTCGGAAGGGCATTAGGATGGGAGTGAAAGTCCCCAATCAAGTCCAAGTGTGGTAGGTTCTGAACGAAGGATAGGATCTTGCGGAAGGAGGCGTCCTTGGCCTTCACCCAAGAGGCGTGGCGCTCAGCCTTCTGCACCGCGATGGCGTCCTCCACGATAAATCGATCCTCCCCGCGGTAGCCTAAAAGCAGGCCATAGCACTCCTTTTTATACACTTCGATGGCTGAGACCAAGAGTCCCCAGAAGACGTGTTCGGATAAATAGGCTTGCATTTTAATCCTCAGCGTTCAAAAAAAACATTGCAAATTAAATTTGAATTGATAACTGATCAATGGTAAATGAAAACCGATTTATTCCAGTCGTCATTAATACTTTACCCTCATCAGACAAAGTCCCTGCGGTGGAGCGGTCTTTCCTGCCAAGGAGCGGTCCCGTGCCGAAAGGATACGTTGCATGTCCGTGGGTTTGAAGCGCCCCCGGCCGATGTCTACCATCGTTCCGACCAAGCTCCGAACCATGGCCTGAAGAAATCGGTTGGCTTCGATCCTGAAGACCAGCTCTTCCCCTTGCTCTTGCCATACCGCTTCTTTCACAATGCAGACCCGGGTCTTGACCTCAGCCTTGGCCGAGGAAAAAGAGGTGAAGTCGTGTTTTTTCAAAAGGCACCTGGCGGCTTGCCTCATCCTGGCCAAGTTCAGAGGGTAGGTCACCTCCCAGGCGTATCGCCTTCGCAAGGGAGAGCGCCCTTGAATGATGCGGTACTCGTAAAGTCTGGACTTGGCCGAAAACCGGGCATGAAACTCGGAATCTTCGCCCAGGGCCCTAACCTCCCTGACCGCGAGGTCACGCTCCTTACCGGAATTAAGCGCCCGGAGGATGACTTCGGGGCTCCGCTGAGATGAGGTTTGGAAGCTTGCTACCTGGCCCTTGGCGTGAACCCCGGCATCGGTTCTTCCCGCACCGCTAAGCGCTACGCGCCCCCCGAGAAGATTGGCGAGTGCCTTTTCGATCTCTCCCTGCACCGTCCTCTTTCCGGGCTGGACCTGCCAGCCCGCAAAATCGCGGCCGTCGTATTCGAGAACTAGCTTCACCGTGTGCATGGAAGTAAACGAGGATCGCCCTCTCTTTGTAGAGAGCGATCCTTGTGCAAGTGATCGCGTTAGCGCTTTAAAGCGTGGGCCAGGGACAACCCTCCGACATAGACATACCCCAGCCAATAGAGCAACAGGAAGGGCAGCGCCGCCAGCTCGTGGTGACGGAGGGCAAAGATGAAGCCGAAGAAGGTGTAGGCGGCTAAACCTAACTCCAAAAGCGTCACGGCTTTAAACGGCACCCGGTAATTCGTTCCCTTCCAGTTGCCGCCATGCTTCTCCAGAGCGTACTTGGGCGTGCGGTCGAAGGTTCCCTTCTTTCGTCCGAAGAGCCCCCCCAACACCGCCTTGGAATTGCTCACGCTGATTCCGATCCCCCCGCCCATCAACATCGGCAGGGCCCAAAGCTTTTTCTTCCAGTCCGGATAGATTGCTTTCTGGGAATAGATGTAGAAAATCGGATAGGAGAAAGCACACAAGGTAAAGAGCGAGGCGAACAGAAAATACATGCGGGCCTCGGGGTAGTGCACCTTGATGGATAGGAGCGGCAGGGAGAAGACGGAGAGGAGCAACAGAACCGGAAACACGAAATGGTTCGTGAGGTGGATCGTGGCCTGGACCTTGACCATCAGCGACAGATCGGCCTTCCAGATTTGCGGCAGGAGTTTTTTGGCAGTCTGGACAGCGCCCTTGGCCCATCGAAACTGCTGCACCTTGAAGGCGTTCACTTCAGCCGGAATCTCCCCCGGGCACACCAGGTCTTCCACATAAACGAACTTCCAGCCGCGGAGCTGGGCGCGATACGATAAGTCCATATCCTCGGTCAGGGTATCCACCTGCCAGTTCCCGGAGTCCACGATGCATTGCTTGCGCCAGACCCCGCAGGTGCCGTTGAAATTTATGAACAGCCCGTGCCGGTTCCGGGCGGTCTGCTCGATCATGAAGTGGCCGTCTAACCCGATCGCCTCGCCCCGGGTGAGCAAGGAATATTCTGCATTGAGGTGACCCCAGCGGGCCTGAACCACCCCCACCCTGTCGTCTGCAAACTTCGGGATCGTCCTTTGGAGAAAATCTTTGGGGGGGGTGAAGTCGGCGTCGAAGATGGCGATGAAGTCCCCTTTAGCCGTCTCCAGACCAGCCTTCAGGGCTCCGGCCTTGTAGCCCTCCCGGGTTGCCCGCCAACAGTGTACGATGTCGATCCCCTTGGCCCTGTAGTTGCGGACGATGCCCTCCACAATCCCTACCGTTTCGTCCGTGGAATCATCCAACACCTGTACCTCAAACCGGTCCCGGGGATAGTCCATGGTGCAGACGCAGTCGACCAGGCGCTCCACCACATAACGCTCATTGAAAATAGGCAACTGCACCGTGACGTGGGGAAGTTCTCCGAAGGCTTGGGACTCTGGAGCGACCTCCTCTCGCTTGGCCCGACGGTAGAGGTGGACCATGAGATAGGCGTGCCCGGAGTAGATCATGAGAACGAGAAGCAATAGGGCGTATCCAACCAGCAACCCTATTTCGTAATAAGACATCGAGTTCAGCTCCTTACCATGCTTTCATGTGAATTCACCCATAATGCCTGCAAAAAGACCCATCCTCAATCGTCAGCATACTCCCAATCAAAAGACGGGTCTTCTTTTAAGTATTCATTACGGTTGATTTAAGTATACTATTATATAAAAAACCCCTTTGAATTGCAAGCACTTTTTTAAGAATCAACCGCCTGAGGCATCCCGCGGTCCGAGACGCCTTAGGCGGTTCAAACTTAAGAACTTAGGCTACCAGTCGCTTCCCAAGGAGAAGTACACGGGGGTTTCTTTGGAAACCGTAAACAAATCCGTGGATTTGGCTACGTCTAACCGTAAAACCAAGAAGGAGAGGCAAGCCCTTGCCCCGGCCCCAAACCCGGCCTTGGCATCCTTGAGCCTCCAAGTGCCTTCTTGGTTCTCGCTAAACCGAAAGGCAGAGGTTTGGTCCCAGGCTGCGCCCAAGTCAAAGAAAAGTACCCCCCGGATCTGGCCTACGTTGATCGGAAGGATCCCAAAGTCCAGACGGTCGATCAGGGGATAGCGCAGCTCCAAGTTCAGGAGGGCGGCGTTGGTTCCGATGAAATCGTAGTCGTGATAGCCCCGCAGGGTCTCGCTTCCGCCCAAAGCGAATGCTTGGGCGTCCCGCCCCACCGAGCTGGCGGCTAGGAGGCGGTAGGCAAAGCTGTAGCGTTTGGCGAAGCGCAGATAGTGGCGATAGTCTGCCATGCCCTTGGCGAAGGACAGGCTGTTGGGCGTTAGGTTGAGCGTGCGTTGTGCCGTGAGCAGCCAACGCGAGCCGTTGACCGGCCCGGTCAGGCCCCAGTAGGCGTTGTCATGAACTAGGGACAGGCTGGGTACAACCATGAAATAGTGCTGGTTGGCTACGACATCACCATAATCATCGTAGTAGTCCCGGGTGAATCCGATCCCGTCCACCTCGAAGTCCAACCGCTTGAACCGAGAAAAGGGATAGCGTGCCAAAGCGCCCCCGCCGTACACTTTCTCCCCGAACACATCTCCGCTGGTCGTCAAATAATAGTCCTTTTGCTGGAACAGGGTGAACCCGTAATCCACCCGTTTGGGAAGGTAAAAATAGGTGAAGTTTAAATTGGAGTTATCCAAATTGGACACCAGGTCCGTGAGAATGTAGATGCGGTGGTTGCCCAGGATGTCCGAGAGGGCGATTTCGGTCTGGCCTTCGAGGCCGGACAGGGTGGAGTATCCCAAGGCCCCGCTGACCCAGTCCGCGGACAGGCTGATCCCTGCTTTCCCCACCTTTCCGGTCAGGGTATCCGGCATTGCCTTGGCCGTATCCCTCTTGGCTGCCACCCCCTTCGTGGTATCTTGCCTGGTGACCATGACCGTATCTTTTAGGGTCTCCCTCGTCGTGTCCGATGTCACGGTGCCCAACGTATCACCCGAAAAGCTTGTGTCGCCGATCGCCCGCTTGATCAGTTGGACCATCTTGGCTTCGGAGATTTTCGCTTCCGGGTCTCTCATCACGAACACATCCCAGCCGTAGCGACCATAGCCTGTGAAAAGCAGACGCTTCCCGTCTTTGGACCAAGATGGAAAGAATGCCCCCCCCAGAAGGCTTGTAACCTGCCGCGCCCTCCCGGGAGCGGAGTCAGCCAGATTCACGACATAAAGGTTGCTGGTTCCGTCGTAGTCCGCAGAGAAGATGATCTGCTTTCCGTCGGGAGACCAGGCCGGAGTCCCCAACGCTTTGGCCTTGGGCACGGGGATTGGCCGGATGCTCCCCGAGTCCGGAACAAGGAGGAACAGCCCATAGTCCTGAGACGAATCCCCGGCCAGGGACCGGTCCGAGGCAAAGGCCAGAAGCTTCCCATTCGGGGACCAAGCCGGATCCTTGTCGTCGGCCCCATCCGCGGTCAGGCGGGTGAGCTTTCCGGTCGTCATGTCCACTGCATAAAGGTCCGAGACCCCGTCCCGGAGTCCGTCCAGCACGATCCGTTTCCCATCTGGGGACCAGGCTGGAGAAAACAGGGCATCGAGGTCGAACTGAAAGTTCTTCTCGATCCTCGCGGTCCGCACGTTTACCAGGTATATCCGGTCCCGAGTTGCGCTCTTAGCCACGAAGGCTACGAGCTTTCCGTCCGGAGACCAGGCGAACGCATTCCTCAGGACATGGAAGGATTCAAACCCTGCCGAGCGCTCCCCCTTGACCAGCCGCTTCAAGATGCGGCCGTCCAAGTTCGAGCCTAAGTAGATGTCCGCGTATTGGCCGCGATCCGAGAGGTACACGAACTGTCCCCCGTCCGGCGAGATTGCCGGAGAGAGGTTGTAAAAAGAGCCGTCCTTTTTGTGATCCGTGAGCGGCTTGGCCATATCCCAGGCCTCAGGCTGGCTGGCCACGAGCGGCCAGTACTGCTTCTTCAGAGAGCGGGTCCACTCCTCGTTCAACTTCTCCAAGGTCGAGCCGGTCGCGCTCTGCAGGACCTTGCTCATGTCGCGATGGACCTTCAAGAGCTTAAGGAGCTCTCCGATCTTCTCCCGGCCGTAGCGTCTGGACAGAAACAGGAAGAAGGACTGGCCCTCCTTGTAAAGGATGTAGCCGCCGTAGTAGTCCAGGTCCTGAACCGGGATGAGCCTCTCGTTCACCACGGCATCCCTGAGGATCATATCGGCCTCGCTGTCCCAAGGGTTAGAGAAGTACTCGGCCATCCCTTCCGCAAACCAGAGCGGCATTTCAAACATATAGCCCCGGGAAAGGAGGTTTTCGATCGTCCCTCCGTAAACAATGTCGAACTGAAACAGGTGGGTGAGCTCGTGATGCATCACGTGCCGGAACTGTTCGTTCCCGCCCTCGAAAGGCACCACCACCCGGTTCTTGAACTGCTCTGTGAACCCGCCCACAGATTGCTCCACCAGCTCCAGGACTACGTTGGTCTGCTCGAAGTCCCCGTGGGAGTCGTACAGGATGATGGGATAGCGCCGTGAGAGTTCGTGTTTCAGGTCCAGGGCCAGGCTGTCATAGGATCCCTCGGCCAGGACCCCGGCCCGCCGCACCAAGCTGTCCTCGCCTTGGTAGAAGTAGATGTCGAAGTGCTTCGTCTTGTAGACCAGCCAGTGGAAATCCTTGTACTGGACCTTATTCTGGCCGAAATAGTTGATGTCCGCCTGGCCGAAGGCCAAAGCCGTCCAGAGCAGAATCAAGCCCAGGGACAATAAAAACCAGAGGAAAGCCTGTTCTTCCCCTCGCGCCATTGTGCAGTGATCATTTTTCATAGTTATCATTATATTAGATAAGGCCCAATATTTCAAGGTTTAAATTGCTTCCTAAAGCTAATCATAGAATGAAAGTAGCGCTGCCATCCTTGGCGGCGGTATAAAGGACATCTTGCCCTCGAAAGGTAGAAGGTCTCATTTTTAATGAGAACTTTCCAAAAAAATAACACTTAAAAGAAACGGCCCTGCTACTCGCAGGGCCCTCATTTACCTCTAATCACCCTCTAACTATTCATTTTTGGGATGCGTATCGTTTTATGTTGGTGTGTCGTTTTGTGTTGATTTTTCTTTTTGCTTATGATATGGTGAGAGGAAAAAGGAAAGCGGAAATGGAAAAAAGAATGTCCTCATTGTGGAAGCTAGATCATCCAGAGGTTCGGGTTTGTTCATCGAGAGGGAATTGGGGCAGAGGTTCTTGCCGTTCAGAGATGCCGGTGTCAGGACTGCGGGAAGACGTTCCTCGAGGCCCCCAAGTTCAGCGAACGTTAATCCCCTACCGCATCGTCAGCTTCGCCCAGGCCAAGCGAATCTTACGATTCGCCGTCGTTGGAAACTGAAGATAGAAGTCCGTGACCGATCCTCCCCAACTCAAAAACCCTCCAAGGTTGACGGTCACTACCTGCCATTGATATGCCGGCAGGAGTGTCCACCCCGGAGTTCCTCCCGGTTGCTGGGGCGACCAGCGCACCTTCACGCTGTCGGCTTGATCACTGAATATCCTGAACGTCAACACCTTATACTTGCTGGCATCTATGGAACTCGCCAACCGGAAATGCAACTCCGGGTTTTTGAAGGGAGGCATATTGTTCGTCGTCCCCTCCCAGCAAGAGGAAATGGAGTCGGTCAGGTTCATGAAGTGGGGTGAGGACACGATGTCCTGGTTCGGTTTGGTCTCATCCATGTTCCAGGGACTCAAGTTCACCGTCGTAGCATAGTCCTGGGCATTCAGCCACAAGAGGCTGTGCGCCGAGCTGGCGGCCCCTTTCAGGATGACGTTGATGTCATGCGGCCCGAGGGCCGTGGGGGCCGTGGAACTGTTGGTGATCCAGTTCACATTGACTGTAACGGTCTTCACCAGTGTGTCGGTGGTGCTCAACCCCGGGACGGTGACATAGCTCCCCCCGAGGGGGGTTCCCCCGGCAAGGGGATCCCCTTGGTAGAACAACACCGAGTCCGTCTGGTTGGCGAAGCCAAGGTTGTAGACCTTCGCGGACAGTACCACGGTATCTCCTTCGGTGAATTGAACATTGGGAGGGAACCCTCCAGTCGGATACTTTTGGAAGGAGAGGTCGGGATCGGTCACCAGAAGCGTATTCCACATGCTTCCGTTGTAAGGGTTGGGAGCCGCAGAGGCCGCAAGAGCTCCCATCCCTTCCCCCGGAGGCGGAGGACCAATGATGAACCGGAACAACCGTCCTTCCCCTGGCTTCAACACGGTGTGAAAAACAATGCTTCCGGTATAAGGAATGAGGTGCCGGCTGTTCAGGTCCAACACATAGTACCTACTTACGCCCGGCGGAGGCAGTTTACTGGCGTTCACTGAGACGAGATAGCCCTGCTGAGGGCTGTTGAAGTCCTTGCTCACGAGGAAGGCATAAAAGGCTGTGGGATTGTGCCCCTGGGTGGAGTCGGCAAAGGTCACATATTCCGGACGGGCACTGGTCCCGGCATCGGGAACCACGCTCGTGATCCGCTGGCCCACCCTCCAGAGATAGCGGAGGTGGGGGGCGATGATATGGAGCTCGTTATTGATGCTCTTGAGAGAGTCCCAGTTCCGGGCATAGGGGGCATATTTCCACTTATAGTAGTTCTCCCAGCCCTTGGCGCTTGAATAGGGATTCGGCTTCGTCCCCAAGGTGCGGAACGGATCGTGAATCGAATCTGTATAGCCCCAAAAGGGCTTCAGGCTGTCCGGGGATAAATAGAGGGAGTGGTTTCGCTGGTAGACGTATTCCTTGTAGAGCGTATCGAACGGGACCAGATTCTCATCCCATAAATGGCAATGGGGAGTGTAGAGGTAGCTTTTGAGAATGAAGTAGGACAACCCCTTGACCTGGTGCAGGATGGCGAGGTTGGCTTCTTCCCTGACTTCCTCAGGGATAGGGATGCGCTGACTGTTTGGATACTTAGATATAGTATCTGTATTACACAAACCATACTCCTGCAAATTGGAGTCATACACCGGGAGGGGATCGGCGGGACTGGCCTTTTGGGCCGCGTCAACCTCGGTATCCGCAGCACTCGTAAAATATGCCAGGGAGCTCGAATCCCCGATCGGGGTAGTCATTCCGAAAGGTGCGTCGCTGAAGGATATCCCCTGCATATAATTGTTCGTACAGTGTGTATCAGGGCGAGGAAAGTTGTATTTTATGGTGCAGAGGGAGTAAGCTGCACTGTAAGGGTTATATCCTAAATCCATCAGCACGGAATGGAGGCTGTCCCGGTGCTCGATCTTCCATTTGACCCAACTGAACACTCCCAAGCTGTCCGTTTGGGAACAGGTCGGGTCCGTTCCCCACCAGATGTTCTCCCAGTAACGCCTCGAAGGATCATGGAGGTTAGCCGTGTCAGAGTGGAAGTTGTTCGGTTCGTCCCAGATGAAGTACTTCCACAGGGCGTGGTAGGGTTTGACCGAGTCCACCACCGCGTTCATGAGGGAATCTAAGTAGGCGTCAAATTGAGCGCTGCTGCGATACTTGGAGGGATCACGAGCCGAACTGTCCCGGCTGTAACTGGTGAAATACTCCCAAATAAGGGGCGCGTTGGGATCCCTTCCGGTGATGTCCAAGTTCTGTTTATAAGGGGGGTTTGGTGTGCTGAGAATGAAGGGATGAGCCATCAGCCAGATGCGATACCCTACGCTGTCGTATGTCGCCAGTCTCTGCCGACAATCACTGACATTGCCGCCTGCAGCCCCGACGCTTATTCCCTGCCAGCGCAATGCCGCCAGCCACGTCGGACGTGATAAGTATGGCGGATTATAATCAGACACATACATGCCGAAGGGGAAGGTTGCATCACTCGCCCAAAGCTGAGAAACGAATCCGGCGAGCAACATGACCAACCCGAGCCCGAAGACCACCCTCTTGAACATCGGACGCCTCCTTCCTAAATGGGTTAACGGACGACCGTGATCTTCGCGATGCTGAAACGATTCCCGGTTTCGAGAGAAGCAAAATAGATGCCCGAAGGGACGACGTTCCCCTTTTCATTCCGGCCATCCCAAACTATCTCTTGAAGGTTCGCATTTCCTGGATTGACTTCAAACCGCCGAACCCGTTGACCCGCAGCGTTGTAGAGGCTCAATCGGGCATCGCTGCGTGAAGGAAGAGTAAGCTTCAGGACAGCGACTGTCCTTACGGGATCGGGAAAACATTTTATTGAAAAGAGACTGCCTTCGCTTGCAATTGTTCTCCCTTGAGCAGCAACGCCGACGATCGTCTTCCTAAACTTCTGGATTCGGTTGAGATCGGGGTCCGAGACATAAGCAAAATCTGCGCTATCCACCACCACCGAAAAAGGAGTGTAGAACTGGCCGTTTCCGCTCCCATACGAACCCCACTTAGTGATAAACGAGCTGCCGGAAGTAAATTTCTGAACGCGGTGATTATCCGCTACACCTGGATAGGGTGCATCAGGCACAAACACTTTGTACCTCTCGCCTCTACCAAGCGTGTATAAAATACCAAACTGGCCATCGCCCGTACCGTTTCTGCCCCAGCGTATAAGGATATTCCCAAGGGTATCAAACTTTATTATGTCATTGATATTACCCGGATCTCTGCTTACGTAGATAAATTCGCTGTCATCTACAGCTACGCCAAGGGGGAGCCACATTTCGGAAGTATCGGGATTGCCGAACCTACGCAATCGGTTCCCAAGGGTATCGTAAACACCGAGGCTTTCATAATGGCTAGGGGAAGTTTCATCGGCTATATAAAGATGATTATTAGAACCGCAATCGAGACCTCCTGCCGTATCTGTCCACATCAGTCTAAAATTACCCCGGCGATCAAATTTCTGAATCCTCCAATTTCCGTTGTCATTGACATAGATGCCCCCTACATGATCTGCCGCAATGTCATAGGGCGCGTAGAACTCACCTTGGCCTGTACCATACTTGCCCCAGGTGAGGATGAAACGGCCATTAAGGTCGAACTTCTGGATTCGGTTATTCCAGCGGTCGCAAACATAGATGTATCCAGAGTCATCTATGCACATCCCACTTGGCCCATTGAACTGCCCCGTGTCGCTCCCGCTCGTCCCCCACTGCATCACGTATTGGTAGACCTCCTGCGTGGAGTCCGGCTGGGCGTAAACAACCGCAGGGGAGCAGAGGAGCAGAGGGGCAAAGGAGACTGCAAGGTAGAACAGAGGAAGGGACCGACACAGATCGGGCTTGCCTCTGGAAAGCAAAAATCCCCGCGACCTTAGTTGAACCAAGGCGAGGGATACGAAAAGTCTCTTGAACATGTTTGCCTCCTTAAGTAGACGGAAGTATTATAACATAATTTACAGACTATTTCAATTAGATTTATCGTTGCTGTGCCGTTTTATGTTGCTATTTTTTCTCACTTATGATATGGTGAGAGGAAAAAGGGAAACGGAAATGGGGAAAAAGAATGTCCTCATTGTAGAAGCTGGATCATCCAGAGGTTCGGGTTTGTTCATCGAGAGGGAATTGGGGCAGAGGTTCTTGCTGTTCAGAGATATCGGTGTCAGGACTGCGGGAAGACGTTCCTCGAGGCCCCCAAGTTCAGCGAAGCCCTCAGGGAGCAGGCGATCGACCGCTACTTCGATGCCGAGGCCTCCTACCGTTCGATAGGCCGCGAACTCGGCCTGAGACCCCTCACCGTCTTTGCTTGGGTAGAGGCCTTGGGAGCTCAGTGTAAGTCCTTCACCGAGGTGGCTTCCGAACTCCGGCCTCAGTGGGGTGGGTATCTCCTGGCCGACGGGAAGGCCATTTCCATCCGAGGAGTGAACTACGCCCTCTGCCTGACTGCGGATGCCACGACCCAGGATATCCCTCTGGCCGGGCTCTCCAGCCACGAGGACTTCGCTGCTTGGCAGAGAATCTTGCATCTCACCAAACGCTTGCTCTACCCAGCGAAAGGCCTGGTCCTGGATGAAGACCCCGCCCTCTGGGCAGCCACCCACAAGGTTTTCCCGGGGCTCCCTCGGCAACTTTGCGTCCGACACGTGGTCGGTTCCCTGGACCATTGGCTACGCTACTTCTACGACGGCCCCAGCACCCTCGTGGAACCGTTCTACGGCCTCTGCCACTGCCTGTGCTACGCGGCCAGTCAAGAGCATGTGGCCGTGCTGCGTCAGGAATGGCAGCGGCAACGTCCGGCTTTCCTCTACCACGGCCTGGGAAAGGCCGTGAGAAACTTCGAGGCTAAGTTCCCACACCTCTGGGTGCATTTCGCTCATCCCGGCATGCCCCGAGCCAGCAACGTCATCGAGGGCATCATCCGCCAGCTCTCTCGTAAAATCGATGACACCGATGGCTTCCAGTCAGTCGGAACAGCTTGGCGAATGCTTCAACTCTTGATCATGCGCTATCGCTTCCACCGTTTCTCGTGCAGTCGAATCCATGGCCATAATGGGCAGAGTCCTCTTAACCTCGCAGGTATCCCGACGAAACCTCTTTCCTGGATCCGGTTCGCTCAACGAACCGAAAACTCCTGATAAGTTAGGTTATCAACACAAAACGATACGCATCCCATTTTTGTTCACAATCTCTTCACTAAAGTGAATACCCCTCTTTCGCCCGGGGTTCTCCCAATGTGACCTCAAAGTCCTCAGTGAGCCAGAATACGGGGCTGTAGCGGAGTTGTAGCTGAGTTGTAGCTAGTTTGGTCAGACAGGCTTAACGTTTCTGCCCTACCCCTTCGGGGTAGGGCAAGTTGGAGAAAAAAATGAGACCGCCAAGATGGTATTATTTGGTGAATACTGTCGGCTCTTTGGCCCTCGGCTCGGTAATGGCCCTTACCCTGGCCTACCAGGGCATCTGAGAGGCCATCCAGGTAAAGGGCCAGTCCTCGGGCTTGGACGCCAAGCCCTTTTCCACGGGTACAAGGTAGACTCGCCGGGCTGCCAGCCCCAGATCCTCCCCTTGAGCCAAGGCGTGGTCGAAGAAATAATCCTGCCAGAGTTTACCTTCGCCTCCCACCTTGCGAAAGACCTTAGAAGAGCGCACCCGTACCTCCGAGACGAAGCGCTTCACCGAAGCTTCAGGGGCCCGGGCCAGGAGGAGCAAGTTCATGTGGTCCGGGAGCAGGGAATAAGCCAGGAGTTCAAACGGCGAGGATTGGGAAACTTCCCTCAGGACCCCGACTACGGCTTCGGCAAGCCCTCCATCCTCTAGGACCCTTTGTTGCCCGGCCACCAAGAGGGTGACCGCACAGACCGTGGGCCCGTCCTCCTTGGTCTGGTTGGCGTACATCGAGCGTTTGCGCTTCCAGGCTAAGTATTTGACTAAATTATCACTCAATGCCCCTCCCGAACGTTAGCTCTCAAGGGAGAAGAGACTCTTTTAAGGCAACGGCATATCGGACTTCTATCCCCAATTTCTGGCATTGTGATCGATTACCTTTTTTCGATCACGAGCTCCGATGCAAAGCCCAGCCTGAGATGCTTGGCCAAAAGCACTCCGCCTCCCATGAGCACTGAAAACGGTATAAATAAAAACACCCTTTTCTCTTGATCCGTCAGCCCGACCATCCCCTTTATCTTTCCGAATACACCACTTGGGCAACTACCCGACCCACAGCCGCCAGGCTCCCCGGGCTCGTGGCCTCCGGGGTATCTTTCAGGGTGTGCCAGAAGGAATAGTCGAAATCGATCAGATCCACCATGGGAATCCCTGCAGCCAAAAGTGGCAGATGGTCATCAGCAATTGCCATCCCTCTCTCCTGGCGGAAGGCCTCGACCCTGAGGAGCCGCGCCGCTTTCCATATTTTCTCCATGACCTGGGGCGCTGCCCGCAGGGAGTTGCTTTCCAAGGGAATCGCAAGGTCTCTGTCCCCGATCATATCCAGGAGGATGCCATATTCTGGACGATAGGATCCCAATTTTCCGGCAAAGAACTGCGAGCCCAGAAAATACTCGTTCAGCTCGCCTTCTCGGCCGAAGTCTTCACCGTCGAAGAAGACAATGTCCACGCCCACCTTGGGCCTCTGTTTCTTGAACATCTTGGCCAACTGCAAGAGCACGGCTACGCCCGAAGCCCCGTCGTTGGCTCCCAGGATCGGCTTCTCACGGTTAGCGGAATCTGGGTCGCGGTCGGCCCTGGGCCGGGTATCCCAATGCGCAGCCAGAAGCACGCGCCTCTCCTCTTTGGGATTGACGATCCCAATATAGTTGGTGAACTCAAGGAAATCCCCAGGATTCGCTCTGGGATCACGATGCCAGAAACGCTGTACCTCCACTTGATCCACGGACTCTCTCAATCGGCTTTGAAGATATTCTCCACAAGCCCGGTGGCCATTGCCACCCGGATTCCTGGGCCCGAAGGAGCACTGTTTGAGGAGCTCATCATAGGCAGTCTGGCCGTCGAACGGGGGTGCCTGGGGTGCGCAACATTCGATGAAAAGAAGCAAAGCATAAGGTATGAGACGTAGGACAAAAAAACAAGCTCTTTGACGCGTCACGCCTTTCTCCTTGCCTTTTTTTCAGGTGTCAGGAGAGAGCGGAGCTTAGCCCATTCCACCTCCGAAAGGATTCTCACCAAGTTCAACACTACAAGCAGCCGGTCATCCACTTCTACGGCCCCAGCCAAGAAGCGTTGATTTGTCCGGATTGCGGCCGGACTCGGAACCTGAAGCAGGACTTCTCCGGAAATCTCTCGGGTCCCTAAGAGATCCGCTACAACGAACCCGATTTTTTGGCCTTCCCGCTGGACTACTAAGAGAGAGGAGCGAGACTTGACACTGACGGTCGGCCCCAAACCCAAATACTCCCCGAGGTCCACTACCCAGGCCTCTTCCTCACCCAGAGTGGTTAGGCCGTTAAACCATCTCGGCAGAGCCGGAACCTGATCCAGGAATGGGCCGATGTGGCTTACGCTGGAAAGGCTCTGAGCAGCCACCCCAAACTGCTCTGAGCCCAAACGCATTACAAGTAACAACGGCATTTTATTATAAATTTTAGATTTCGTATCCCAAAATGGGCTTAACCCTCAAACCTCCGCATCAGGTCCTTCAAATTTCCGGATAAGTTCGCCAAGTTCTGGGCCAGGCTGGTCATCTCCTGCATCGAAGCCGCTTCCTCCTGGGTGGCTGCGGCCACTTCCTCGACATTGGCCGAGATCTGAAGCGCGGCTTGCGAGATGTCTCCGATGGCTTTCAATATCTCGTCCGCGGCCTGAGCCTGTTCCTTGGAGACTTGAGAGATCTCATGAATCATGGTCGAGGTCACGGTGACCGTATTGGCAATAGCCTCGAAATCTTGATCCATCTTGTCCACAATCCCCTTGCCTGTGGCCACGCTGCCGGCCCCCTGGGAGATCGCCGCCGCAGCCTCGGCGATATCGTTTCGGACCTCTCCGATCAGGGCTCCCACCTCGCCTGCGGCTTGGGCCGATTCTACAGCTAACTTGCGGATCTCCTCAGCAACCACCGAGAAACCCCGGCCCTGCTCTCCAACCCGGGCGGCCTCGATCGCGGCGTTCAAGGCCAGCATGTCGGTCTGCTCGGCCACCGTGGTGATGAAGTCCAGAACCTGCTTGATCTGGCGTGAGCGCTCGGTGAGTCGCTTCATTCGGGCGACGCCATCCTCGACCACTGCGGCGATGGTCATCATCTGACTCACTGTTGCCCGGGTGGCTTCGCGCCCCAGCCCGGCGGAATCCTGAGCTTTCTTAGAGGAAACCAGGGCCAGTTTAAGCTGCGAATCGATCCGCTTGACGAGCTCCGTAAGTCTCTCGATTTCCTTTTTGATATCCGCGATCTTAGCCGACTCCAGAGCCGTGCCCTTGGCGATCTCCTGCACCGTGGCGGTCACCTCCTGAACCGAGGTAGAGATCTGGCTGGCCGCGCTGGAGAGTTCATTGGCGCTTTCGGCTACCTGGGTAGACATCCCGAGGATTTCCTTGAGCATGTCCCGAACATGGGAGGCTAAGCTTCGGATGGCTTTCGCGATCCGCCCGACCTCCTCCCGCCCCTTCAGCGTTTGGGCGATATCTAACTGTCCGCTGGCGACCCGCTCGGCACCGTTGGCCATCTCCCGGACCTCTGAGGTCATACTTTCGGAAAGGAGCAGGCTGGCTAAAGTCCCTATGGCCAGAAACAACAGCCAGGGACCGACCCAGGACAAGAGGAGCCGAAGGAGCGTGGCCTCGGAAGGCTCGATTTCGCGTTTGACCTCCAGGGCCGCAGCCACCACCCCTCGCTGATCCCGTATGGGGGCATAAGCCCGGAGGGTGAGTTCACCTCCCTCGCGGATGATTGGGCTTACTTGGGGCCGGCCCTCCCTGAGCGCAGCCAGGAATTCATCCCGGGAAGGCACCGGGGTACCTGGGAATAATTTGATTTTCGAGGCTGCAACAATTACTTCGGCCCGGCCTCGAGCCGAACGTAGAAGGACCAGTTCATCCTTCAACCCTCCCTTGAGGCGCGCCTGCCTGAGAAAGGCCCGCAGATTCTGGTAGGTCTCGCTGGAGGAATCTCCGGCAGCCCGGATCAGCTCTAGCGAATCCCCGGAAACCTGCATGGCAATCGAGACCGCCAGCCCGGAGAGCTCCTGCGAGGTCACGCGCTCATTCTCCTCCCGCACCCGGAAAAACCCCAAGGTCACAGCCACGGCCACGACAAGGGTAACCATTACGACCATCAGAAGCGCGATCCTTGTGCCCAAGGCAGAAACTCTCATGGCCCCTCCTTAAAAATAAGGCAGAAAGATGGCATCCGGAGCATGGCGTTTCCTCTTAAGTTTTTGTTAAATAACGACTTGCACACATTATTCGCTCCCTTCCGCTGTCGCAGAGGGACCTCCGCATCTCAAACCTTAAACTTCCCGACCAGCACCTTGAGCTCCTCCGCAGCCCGGGCGACCTCCTGAGTAGTCTTGGCCACCTCTTGACTGGTCGCTGTGGCCTCCTGGGTCGCGGCCGTGGCCTCCTCCATGCGCGCCGCGGTCTCATCCGTCACCTTGGAGATGGCCTGCATAGCGGTCACAATCGCTTGAACCTCGGCTTTTTCACGCTCAAAAGATTCATAGTTCTCGGAAGTAGTTTTCGCCGTGCCAGTGGCTAATGCAACAATCTCCGAAAGGTGCTGACGGGCCAGCTCCACCACCTCCCGGCCCGAGCCCACCCGTTCCTGGCCAGCCTGCATGGAGGAGTGAACTTTCTTCGTTTCCTCCTCGATGGCCTCGATTAAACTGCTGATCTCCTTGGCCGACGCTTGGGAACGTTGGGCCAAACCCTTGATTTCCTCGGCCACTACCGTGAAGCTCTTCCCCGCCTCCCCGGCCCGCGCGGCCTCGATGGCTGCATTCAGGGCCAGAAGGTTCGTCTTGGAGGCGATCGTGGTAATGACCTGGGTGATCTTTGTGATCTCAGCCGTTTGCCTGGCCTGACCCTCGATCATCAGAGCCAGATTGCGCACTGCTTCCTCGATCAGGGCGAAGCGGCTGACCATCTCCTCCACCGCCTTCCCGCCTTCTTGAGCCCTGAGGGACACATCCTGTGAGAGCTGCGCGTCTCCTTGGGCTCGGACAGAAACCTCCCGGACCGTATCTTGGATCACATCCACGGCCCGAATCGCCTGTTTGACTCCCTCAACCTGCTGGCGCGCGCCCCGGGAGGTCTCCTCAGCCGTGGCCGTGATCTCCTGGGCCGTGGCGCTCATCTCCTCGGCCGAGGAAGCCAACTCCTCTGCCGAAGTGGCCATCTTCTCCGCTTGATCCTTTACCTCCTTGACAATGGTCGCCAGTCGCTCCACGAATTCGTTCATGCTTCCTGCAAGCTCTCCAATTTCATCCCGGGTCGTGATTGGAATCCGACGGGAGAGGTCCCCAAAACCCAGAGCCATCTCCCTGAGCTGGGAAACCACCTGAGAGGTCGGCAGGGCGATCCGTTGGCGTACGAAGGTCCGCATTAGAAAGGCTCCCAGTAGGAACAGCCCAGTAACGGTCAGACCTCCAATCAGGAAAAACATCCCGGGAGGCCAATGGCGGACGAAAAAGAAAACCGTAGTCGAGGCCCCTAAGCAGAAGATCAGAATCAGCATTTCCACGGCCTGGATTACCGAGGCCAAGCTAACCGCTTTGCCCCGACTGACGAGCTCCTCGGATATGGCGGTCGAGCTGACCAACGCAAACAGAGACCAGACGATGAAGGGGAAGGGAATGAGGTAAACCAAGAGGCCGATCCAGCCGGCTTCTTGAAGCACGGCTGTGCCCAGGATGGTGAGCAGGGCCAGGAAAAGGACCGTGAGCATATCATAGAGGGTAGTACTGAGAAGACTCCGCAGAGGCTGCGGCTTCTCCAGCCCGACATACAGTTCGATGAAGGCATTGTTCACCAGACAATAGACAAAAGCCGAAAAAAGTAGGGCGGGAATAAATCGGAGGGGAAAAGCTCCCGAATCTACATGGGGAATACCGCTCATGAATCGAAAAGCCCAATCCATTGCTAAAACCGCGATGACGAACTGCCCTGGTACAAAGGCCACCCTCCTGGCCGGTCGTCTTCTGCGGATTTGACCGATCACGGTACCAAGGGAGGCCGTCCAAGCCGCAACCAGGCATCCGAACCTAATGTAAACAAAGAAAATCAGTGCGAAGTCGAAGGTGATCCAAACCCCGGAGGTCATGGGCACCGCCACAAACTCAATCAGCGTGGTAAGGAGGACGAATAGGACAATCCAAGGGAGGTTTGGAAGGAACTCCAGAGATCCAAAACTCTGAACTAAAAGGAGAGCTACTCCGATAGCTGCCACGGTCCAAGCATACATCGATATTAGGGTGTCGCGTTTCACCACAAGGAATTCCTCCTCTCGTTAATCAACAGCGAAATAATCGCTCCGCAGATTTCATTCAAGGGCAGCACGGCATCCACACATTGCATCTTGATCGCGGCCTGGGGCATGCCGAAGACCGTGGAGGTCTCCTGGTTCTGAGCAATAGTTGTGCCTCCGCGTTGCTTGATGGCCTTCATGCCTAAGGCTCCGTCACGTCCCATGCCGGTCAATAGGACTCCCACGGCACCAGCTCCATAGACATCTGCTACAGCAGTCATCATCCGATCCACCGAAGGCCGCACCCCCCACTGGGGAGGATCTTGAGTCAATTGCACCCGACGTTCCGGCGTGACCAAGAGGTGCCGGTCCCCGGGTGCAATCAGAACCTCTCCTGGACGTAAAGAGTCTCCCTGGGCCGCCTCGCTGACTCGCATCCTGGAATTATCGTTGAGGCGTTCGGCTAATGAAGCTGTGAATCCGGCTGGCATATGCTGGACGACTACTACCGGAGCAGGAAGGTTCGGCGGAAATTGAGGAATAATTTCCGCCAGGGCCCGAGTTCCCCCCGTGGAGGCCCCGATGGCAACGACCTTCTCGCCAGAGGTGACGAGAGGAGGGAGCTTTGCCCTCCGTTCCACACGTTCATCCTTCTTCTGTCCGGACTTATGCGGGGACTGGGAAGCCGCCAAGATCTTGGCGATGAGTTCATCCCGAACCTTGCCGATATCCAAGGAGATCGTGCCTGAGGGCTTGGGCACAAAATCGAAGGCCCCCATCTCCAAGGCTTCTAAGGTGGCTTTGGCCCCTTTCTGGGTATAGGCTGAAACCACGACTACCGGCGTGGGTCGTTCTTTCTGGATCTCGGCCAAGGCCCGGAGACCGTCCATCTTCGGCATCTCCAGATCCAAGGTCACCACGTCCGGAGCAAGCGAGCGGAACATCGCCAAGGCCTCTTCTCCGTCCCGCGCCACGCCCACCACCTGGATCTCTGGGACCCCGGCCAAGAGGTCGGCGAGGAGCTGGCGCATCAGGAAGGAGTCGTCGGCAATCAACAGGCGCACTGGCCCGCACTCGGCTCCAGGTCGGGGGTTCACAGGGTCTGTTCTCCAACTTTGAGCGAACTGACTACTACCGAGCCATCAGATAGGTTGAAAACCACGGAGCGGCCATGGCTCCCGCCGGTGTCTTCAGCCACGATCGGAATCGTTAAAGAGGCCAACGCGCATCGGGCCCGCTCCACATTCCTTTCGCCGATGTTGGTGGTCTCCGAGGAGGGGATCCCGGGGAACATCCGCCCCCCTCCCACAAGCTTGGCCACGATTCGGGATGGCGAAGCTCCTAACTTACGCATCTCTTGAAGCATGGCCGGAATTGCCGAGTCTACATACTTGGCGGGTATCTTGGAACTCACCCCCAACGCTGGAGCGATTTGAGGCTCCGGAAGCATGGTGTGAGAAATCGCCCCCACGTGTTTCTCCGGATCATAGAGCACGATGGCCACGCAGGATCCCAGGGCGTAGGTCTTCACCCTTCCGTTTCCACGGCCCGCATAGAATTCGGCGATACGGACCACGACCGGATCGTCCATCGTCTCTAAGAGGTCCTCCGCCGGAAAATCCTTTCCCGGGCATCCACGACCTCGAAGAGGTTACGGGGTTCACCCATCAACGTTTCGACCTTACCCAAGACGAGATACCCACCGGGACGCAACCGCTTGGCCATGGCTAAAAGGATCCGCTCTTGGGCCCGGCGTTCCAAGTAGATGAGCACGTTTCGAAAAAAAAGCAGGTCTACCTGGCGGAGCTTAGGCAGAATCTCCGGGCGATCCAAATCCGTGAGGTCAGCCAAAGCAAAAACCACCTGCAAACGAATGTCGGACACGACCTGGAAACTCCCATTGCTTTTGAAGTATCGCCTGACGAGTTCAGGTGGACATTCGCTTATTGCAAAGGAACCGTATTCTCCCTTTCTGGCCCGAACTAAACAGACCTGGTCGATATCAGTGCCGATGATCTGGTAGGGACAGCGCAGGCCAACCTTCCGAAAGTGCTCCTCCAAAAGCATCGCCAGGGAATAGGCCTCTTCCCCTGAGGCACATCCTGCGCTCCATGCTAACAGTTTCTTATGGGCTGCAGCCAAACAAGCCGTGCTCAGCTCCGGAAGGACTCGAGCCTCAACTGCAAAAAAAGTTTCGGGATTGCGAAAGAACTTCGAAAGGTTGATGGTCAGGGCATCCAGCAGGGCTTCGTACTCTTGGGGCCTGACCTCTAAAACCTTAAGGTACTCTTCGTAAGTCTCCACACGGTTGGCCCGCATTCGTACGGCCAACCGCCGTTTGAAGGGCCGCTCCTTATACTGATCGCAATGAAACCCAATCTCGGCGTAGATCTTTGCCTTTAGGGTTTCGTAACTATCCAATCACCGGATCTCCATCCCGGACAGGCGCTGCATGACCAAAAACCCGATCGAGCGCAGCGTATCCAGGACTCCCGGCCCCTGGATCGCCACGGCCTCGAAGGCGGGATGGCTTTCGGTCTCGAGCAGCCGGGCGAGCTCGCTTGGCTCGGCGAGTTCCGGTAGGTCCCGCTTGTTGTACTGGAAGACCAGAGGGATCTCCTCTAGGGTCATTCCCCAAGAGGAAAGATTTTCACGGAGGTTATTCAAGCTTTCGCGGTTCTCGTCCCATTGGCTCCGCTGGGAATCGGCCACAAAAACCACTCCATCCGCACCCTGCAGAACCAGACGCCGGGTGGCGTTGTAGTAGACTTGGCCCGGCACCGTATAGAGCTGAAAGCGGGTCTGAAACCCTGAGATCGGTCCTACCTCTAAGGGCAGGAAGTCGAAGAACAGGGTGCGGTCCTTCTCGGTGGCCAGGGACACGATCTTTCCGCGCCGCTCCTCTGGGAGCCGGCTGTGCACGTATTGCAGGTTGGTGGTCTTCCCGCAACGGCCCGGCCCGTAGTAGACGATCTTGGCTGTGATCTCCCGAGTGGAGTGGTTGACTAATGACATGCTTCAGGCCGCTCTACACTCCTCAAGGACGTTTTCCTCCCGGAGTGATTCCAGCCCAGGATTCAGACTGGATCGGATTCCGGCCCATGCTTTAACTTGTGCGCGTAAGCAGGGCCGAAAAAGCACATTTACTACGTATCGCACCTTCACCTCTCTCCGAAGAGGAGGGTCGGAAGAGGGCCGAAAAAAGGAGGGGTTTCCGACCACTTCACGCCCATTTCACGCCCTCTCCAACCCCCTTTACACGAAAATACGGGGGTTACGTATGAACACTTAAAGTAAACGAAACCCCTTCTCTTCCCATGACATAAGGTTCGTGAATACAAAGAGATACGTGGTAAGCAGGGAACATCCATCGAACCGGCTCATCATCTCTCATCCGGACCCTTAGAGCACACCCCAAAAACCAAGGATGCCTTTGCTGGATCCGTCAGCGAACCAAGAGGAGCTTGCCTCGAATCCGGTCTCGTCCGGTGCCGGCCTGAAAAAAGTAAAACCCGCTTGGAGCGACGTGTCCGGCCTCGTCCCGCCCGTCCCACCAAAGGGAATGGGAGGGCGGATGCACGCTTCGTAGCGTTCGCATCCTGCGTCCGGAAACCCCGTAGATGTCCAGCGTCAAGGTGGCCTGGGCCTCCCTGCCTGAAAACCGGAACTCACAGGCCCCGTGGGCGGGATTGGGAACGGCCACGACCTCGGATCTCTGGCCGGAGAAAGCCCCTCGCTCCCTTATGTTCACACCATCGTAGAACGCCCAAAGAATTATTCCTTGGTTTCCGGGAAGTCCTTGCTCTCCGATGGTTCCATATCCCCCTTGCCCTCCGGCCACCGAGCGCCCTAAGCCGACCGTATCCAGGGACTGGAAGTAGACTTTGAGCCGGCCGCCGCCACCGCCCCCGCCTCCGTTATCCCCTCCGTCACCGCCATTCCCGCCGAAGCCTGAGAGAATACCTCTCAAAGAAACATTAGGAGCTTGGACGAAAATACCGCCTCCGCTCCCTCCTCCGCCACCCTCGACCTGCGTCGGGTCGGCATTTTCTCCTACTGCGCTGAGAGTGCCGGTGATGGTGCAGGTATTGTTAGCCATGAGCATAATCGCTCCGCCGCCACGGCCTCCGGCTCCGCCGCCCTGATTGCCTGCCCCGCCCCCTGAGCCTGGAAATATGCTGGAAGAATCGTAGGCCGGGCCCCCTGCGCCTCCTCCATTGGAGGGACCGCCCCGTCCTCCACTTCCGCCGTAGCCACCCCCTCCTCCACCAGTATAGGTCAACCCTCCCCGGCCCCCGCCAGGGCCCAGGCCGTTTCCTCCTTCAGGAATTCCGCCCCGGTATCCCCGCCCGTCAGCGATGACTTTGGCGCTGTCCGTGACCTGGATGAGGGGTGCATCCAGCCATAGAAACCCCGAGGAGTCCCCCGGGGTTGAACTCACCGGCGTGACGAAGAGCCTGCCGCCTTGAACGAGGAGAACCGCTTGGTTGTAATGATGCCGAGCTTTAAGCTGTAATGTGTCTGGAGAGGTAACGACTAAGCTATCGGCAGTATTTACCAATCTGGCCTGAGGAGGGGACGCAATCCCGACCAAGCAGAAAGACAGCGCAAAGACTATTTCCCGCCGAGTCATTAGGATGCTTCTGTTGCGGGAGGCAAGGATCCTTTCATTCCCTCTTTCTTGGTGATCCATATGTCAAATCTCAAAAAGCTTGTCCAGGGCCGCTGCAGCAGATTCCTCGAAGTCTGGAGCCAGGAGGTTCTGGGATTTCTCTTCCTTCTTCTCTTCCTTTTTCATCTCGACCGCGGGAGAGGGCTGGGAGGGCGGAGTTGGAGCAAGGGGCGTGGCAGGGAGTGGCTGAGTGGCCATACTCGGGGTTAGGGCAGCTTGAGCAGTAAGATGCTCGAGATGAGCCAATTCCCGCTTCATGGACTCCAACTCATGGTCCGGCTCTATGGAAGGTTTGGCCGCAAACTCAGCTAAGAGCTTTCCGATCCGATCGCTGGCCTCGCTGGCCGAAATCTGCACAGCACCGATTACGGTCTTTTTGTCAAACAGGGTAGCGAAAATCAAATCCTCGGAGACCAGGGTGAAGTGCAGATTCCAGCCCTTCCCCTCCTGGAAAAGGGATTTAAACTTGGATTCCCCGATGAGCCGAGCCAGTTCCTGGGTGGTCGTAAAGATTCCAGCCACCAAGGCACACAGCGATAGGACGTTCAGGTGGGAGGTGAAACCCACTTGTCCTACGAGCTGGCCCGAGTGGGTCAGGAGCAGGGCGCAGCGCGCCCGGGAGTCCCCGATGAATTTACGGAGGGCACTATCGATTCCCTGAGACATCGTACCGGTCAAGACAAATTGTTCTGAGGCCATCGTCAGAGCTCCTCGACAGGAGTGTGGCATGAGGAAAAATACAGCCTCAAGAACTGGGACTCCAACCCTCTAATATTGTCTGTCACGCCCATCCTTTCCCGTCTTCATGTTCCTGCAGTAAGTTCACCTCTCAGGGAGTCAGCATGGTCGTAAGGCGGTCCAGCCCGGTTTTCATCTTTACCCTTACCAAACCTACATTCACTGCTGGTTCGGTGATCATCGCCAGGATAATATCTCCCCGGCAGAGGAAGAAGATGTTCCCGCCAGAGGCATAGAGCGAGACCGCTTGGAGTTCCCCGCGTCGCAGGCCCGATATCGTTTGGCCGACCTCGCTGGTGATGCTCGCGATCATCGCTGAGATGGTGCGCTCCTCGACGCCTGACATTACGTTAGAAACGATGACAAAACCATCCCGACTGACCAGCATGCTTCCCCGAGCTCCGGGGGTGACGTTCAGCTCTTCCAAGATATCATGCATTGAGTCTTCCAAACTTTTCTCCCTCCTATCCCAGGACCCGTCGCACTCGCTCCATGACTTTCTTCATCCGCATCAGGACTAAGCCCATTTTCGTGTCATCCCGAGTCAGAAGGACAACCATCGAGTCGCCCATGGCCGTGAGATAGAGCCGGCCCGAGTTGGTTTCAACGATTCCGCGGTCGAGCTGGCCTAAATGCATCCGTTCGATCGAACGCAGCGTAGTCTCGAAGATACTCGCCGCAAGCGCTGCCGCTTCCTCGGGATTGATCCCACCGCGGGTGCGTTCAGCCAAGACCAAGCCATCGCGGTTTACGATCATCGCCCCCTCAACCTCTGCCAGGCTGAACAGGTCCTCTAAGGCCTTTTCCATCTCCCCGCGCATCTCGTCCGAAAGAATTTCAGTTTCTATAGGTCCCCGCTCCGCGAGAGGGATGGCCTGGGCCGGTGTTGACTTCAGGAATTCCGTCTCGGACAGGCTCTTCATGAACTCGGCTAAGGGGACTTCCTTCTGAGTCGTCTCCAAGCCTTCTTCGACAGGAGGTGCTTCGAAGGGTTCGGTTGGGGCCGCGAATACGGACCCTTCAACGGGAAGGGGAAACCTTTCAGTAGCGAGCTTCTCCTCGAGTTGAGTTGGCGGAGCTGAGAGTTCCTCGTGAAGCAGGATCTCCATACCGGTCGGGACCTCCACGATCGTTATGGGTTTTCCCTCCTCTTTGGGGAGCAGAGGGGCAGAAGGACGCTCTATCACAACAGGAGAAAGGGCCGCTACTTCCTCCTTCTCTTCGGGAAACTCCATGTCGATCGGACGGGTGATCACAAATCCCTCATGAGCCACATCTCCAGGCACGAGATCAGTTGTAGTCCTCTCGATCTCTGGGAGAACGACCTCAACCTCGCTTCCTGGAGGGGTGAGTCGAAGCTCCTCTGAGACAGAAGCCTCGGCCCAAGGCACTAGTTTCAAGCCCTCCTCTGGCCCGCTCAATCCTGTATCGGCTGCTGGTCCAAGAGAAGTTGCCTCGGAAATTATTGAAAGCTCGGAGCTCGGTTCCAATGGAGCTACAAGGGCCTGGAATGGTGAGCTGCCAGCAGAGGATGGAGGCGCTGGGCCTTCTAAGGGAACCACAGCGAACAGCTCTTCGGGTTTTGGTTCCTCGGGTTTCAACGCCTCGGACGCTAAGAGAGCCAGGGCTTCAGCGTTTTCAGGATCTAGGGCAAGAACCTTCTCCAGGGCTGTCCGCGCCTCAAGAGGCCGATTCGCATCCCGGTGGATCTTGGCCAGAACAAGGCGTCCGGGGACATGCCGGGGATGAAGCATAAGACCAGCCTGGCACATGGCCTGGGCCTCCTCAAGCATCCCTTCTTCGCGGTACATATCAGCCAGAGATGCGAAGACCTGCGAGTTGGGATCGCTTACCAACTTTTCGCTCAGGGTTTTGACCCTGGCTTCCTTAGCGGGCTCTATGGTTTCTCCGACGTCCATTCGGACTCACCTCCCCAATATCTTTCTCTGTCGAAAGTAACTCTCAAAAACTTGAGACCGAAAACCGAAGAGAGATCATTATTATTTAAGCAGACTTTAAGAGATCCTCCCACTCCGCGAGCAGGAGGAGGGCCCGCCGGGCACGAGCCGAAGATTCCCCGTTTGGGGAATGCTTCAGGAACTCTCCGAAGGCTTTAGCCGCAGATGTGAAGTCTCCCCGTTGGCTGTGGCAAAGCCCCATGCGGTAATATCCCTCAATGATTCCCATCGAGGAAGCAGCTTCATATTCCGAAAGGGCGCGTTCCCCAAGACCACGGCGATAGGAAATATGGCCTAAGAGGAGGTGAGTGGGTCCCGAGTCTGGAGCCAAGCGCAGGGCCTCAAGGGCCTCTTCCCACGCCTGGTCTAAGCTTCCTTGAGCCAGCCAGCGGTTTCCTTCTACCAGATGCTTCTTTGCTTCCTTTGAGCCTGCTTTTAGTCCTGCTTTTCCTTCTTCTGGGACCACCCGAACCAGGCCAGTGGCCGCGAGGCCATATAGGGTCCGGGCAACCTCGAAATCTTGCCCACCTAGGTTCCCAATCATCTCCCGGACACGCTTCTTACCATCCACTTGGGCTAAGATCGCCCATTCCTCGGGCCGCAGATCTATCTCCCGACGCTCCCCTTCCTCGGGAGTGAGGCTCAAGACCGCATCCAGGGAAGGAATCTTGGTCATGATTCGCGACCACTCGTCGATCCGTCGTGAGCCTTCCATGATGAGATTCTCGGTCTTGAGGCTAAGGGTCAATTGGGGACTGAATCCCGTCAGGTCAGAGCTCTCCTCAAAGCGAAAACGTCCTTCCTCCCACTTGAATAAACGATAGACGGCTTCCTCGGTAGCCGCGGTCAAGAGCCGTTTAAGGCTAGTTAAATTCTGAACTTCTCCTTTTTTTTCTAATTCTGCCCAGGCTTGCTGGAGATGGTCCCAGACCCGGCCATTTTTCTCTCCATGCGGTAGTCCACTTCGTTCCAGGGCTTCTTCGCGTTGTTCGTCAGCTTTGCGGTCTCGGGCAAGGGCCACGGCCCCTTTGAGGAAAAATACCCGAGCCTCTTCAGCGGGGCCGGTCACAACCAAGACCCCGGTCTTCTGGGCCAGCGCCAGGAGTTGGAAAAGGTCAATCAAATTCAGGTCCCGGATCAAACCTTCGATGGCCATCGGTTACTCTCCCTGGGTCAAACTAAGTATCCCGCGCCATTCCAGAGCCGTCCTAACGGCCTTCTCAGCTTTTTCAGTAAGCTTTCCATCCGAGGTAGCCGCCATGCAACGAGACCATAACGAGATAGCTTCCTCCACGGCATTCTGGCTGGCCTTGATAATGCCCAACCAGTAAAGCCCTTCGGCCTGGTCCGGCTGGTGTCTGAGAAGCTTCTCAAATACCTCTGTCGCCTCGCGCATCTCCCCTCGACGATAAGCCAAGATGCCCAGAGAGACTTGAGCCCGCTCCTGCCACGGATCTACCTTGAGGCCACGTTCGAAGACTTGCTTAGCTCCCGCCAGGTCTCCTCGGCGCTCCAAGACTTGGCCTTTGCCCACTAAAGCATCCACGTAGGTTGGGACAACGCTCAGAGCCTGTTCAAATGCTGTTAAGGCTTCCTCATAGGCCCCTTCGGAGAAAAGCAAACGACCCAAGGCTTCCTGAGCAGAGGCCCGATGAGAATCTAATTTCAGAGCTTCCTTGAACATGACCTTCGCACGGGAGGTTTCGCCGCGTTTGAGGTATCCCTGACCCAGAAGCACCAGCGTTTCCACATTTCCTTGTATCTTGGGGTCCTCCAGAAGCCGGATTCCCTGATCCAGGTCTCCGGATCGCATCAGACATTCGGCCAAGCAAAGGATCCCCTCGATGTTTCCCGGGTTCTGGGCCAGGATCGTGTGGCAGAGTCGCTCGCAGGCCTCGAATTTCTCCCTTTGGAGATAACTTCTGGCTAAAAGGATACGGCTTCTCCCAGTGATCTCTCCCTTTTCGCTGGCTTGCTCTAAAACATCGCTGGCCTCTCCGTAAAGCCCCAGCGCATAGTAAGCCTCGCCCATGACCCCAAGGGCCTGCGCCTCACCGGGCCGATCTCTGAGGACCTCTTTGGCTCCCTCGATCGCAATCTCCAAGAGCCCCTTGTCCAAGGCGTCTTTGGCACTTTCCAGCTCTTTTACCCAAGTCGGGATGGCTGCCTGGGCTGGAGCTGGTTGGGGTTCCTCTTCGACGAAAAGCCCGGCAAAGATGTCTCGACCTTCGACGATGCCCGATAGCCCTTCAACTGGCTGAGCTCTCCCGGCGGGAACCTCCTTCTCCGCTCCCGGAACCAGGAGCAGGTCATTGTGTTCGAAAGCTAATTCCACGGCGAATTTGAACCTCGCGGAAAGGTATAGGGACTCCATGCCCATGGCCTGCTTCATCTCTTTGAGGGCGTCCTCATAGCGCCCTAAGCTCGAGAAGGCAAACCCTAAATGGTAGTGGGCCTCCGCGAACTTCGGGGCCAACCGAATCGCTTCCTCCAGGCAGGTGATCGCGGCCTCAAGCTCCCCCCGGCGGAGGTGGACCAAGCCTAACTCCGAATGCGCATAGGCTGCCTGGGAGTTGAGGACGATGGCAGCTTTGAACCCCGCAACGGCTTCGTCTAAATTGCCTTCCAATAGGTCCCAGATTCCCTGATTGTAGCGCGCTTCAGCTAAGTTGGGATCCTTCTCCAAAGCGTGCTGGAAAGCTTCCTGAGCTTCTTTCTTCTTGTCCAGGTAGTAGAGGGCAATGCCCAAGTTGTTGTAGGCACGTCCGTAGTGAGGATCCTCGACTATGCTCTGGCGATACGTCTGGACCGCTTGCTCTAATTCTCCAGCTAGGTGGTGGGCGATACCCAGTTCAGAAAAAACCTTTGCTGGCTGTTCCCCCTTCTGCGTTTCCAGATAGGTTCGATAGAACGTTGCCGCCTCTTTGCCCCGGCCCAGGAGCAGCAGGATCTCCCCTTTCATGCGCGGGACCAAGGGCTCGTCAGGCCCGCCCCCTTGAGCCTGGTCAAACTCCTTTAGGGCCTCTTCAAAGAGGCCCTTGTTACGGAAGGCCACGCCAAGTTCGTAGTGCGAGCGCGATGGATCTCCCTCAATTGGCCCGATGTCCGTCCGTTTGCTTTTACGGTAGAAGTCGATCCCCAAGTTCGCTTCGGCCCGAGCATACATCGGGTTCAGCTTGATCGCCTGACGTTGCTCCTCGAGGGCCTTCTCCTCTTGGCCCTTCTCCCCGTAAACGAATCCCAATAAAAAGTGGGCCTCGGCGAGAGTGGGGTCCAGCTCCAAAGACCTCTGAAACTCTGCGATGGACTGGTCCAAGAGCCCAAGATTGTAGGAAACCTCCCCCAGCCTCATATGGGCCTCAGCCGAATCGGGCTGAGCCAAGGTTGCCTCGCGATAAGCCGAAGCAGCCTCTGTAAATCGTCCCGCGCTTTTGAGAACCCGGCCCAGTCCCATCCAAGCCTGGAAGTGGTTCGGGCGGAACTCCAGGGTCTTGCGGAAGTGGCCCGCGGCTTCCTCAAAACTCCCGCTGGCCGCTAAGGCTTCGGCCAAGCGGAACTGGGCCTCCCCATCTTGGGGGTCGGATTCCACCACCCTCCGCAGATCTTCAATCCCCTGGTCCGTGCCACCGAGCTTCTTGTATATGACTTCCAGATTTTCCTGCGCTAACGTGCAGCGGGGATCGATTCTGAGGGCCTCCTTAAACTCCTCGATGGCCTCTTCATAGAGGCCTTTGTTGTAGAATACGACGGCCAGGTTGTTGTGCGCTCCCGCATCTTTGGGGTCGATCCTCTTGCGGAACCCCAAAAGGATTTTTTTCTCCTGGTCCGAGACGGCAGTGGCTTCGAGGGTTGAACTCATGAAAAGAACAGTCTCCTCAGGTCATGTGAACTGCTTGAAGGATGGATTGAAGCGATTGCGGCTCCGGGGAAAGGATGAGATATCCCAAGAGCACATCGTCTGCTTCGATGAACCGGAGTTCGTTCTCGATCACGATCACCGGCTCCTGGCTCTTCCCGAAGTCTAGAAGAGTTGCTAGGAGCACGGCTCCGGCCATGTCGATGGCTAAGTCCGGTGGGGAGGGCATGACGGTCACCCCCAGAAAGTCGGCCAGGGCATTCATGTAGGAACAGACCAGGATATTCCCGGCTTCCTTTAAAGCCGAGCTCTCCAGCTCTCCGAACTCTTTCGTCGTCCCTCGTTCGCGGTGCAGGAGTCGGTCCACCAGCAGCCGGGAGTACTCATAGGGCAGGGCCATCACCGAACGTCCTTCCAGGTCTCCCTTGAAGGAGATCAGCACGCCCGTAATTGGGGACTCGGGAGGTCCCAAGAGCACAGAGATCTCCTCCAGCAGGCAGAGCCTGAGCTGCGGGACCTGAACCATAACCCGCTTTTCGATCATCTCCGAGAGGGCTGTGGCCGCATGGCAAGCTCCGATGCTGGCGACCTCCTTGATCGCGTCCAGCTGCACCGACCGCAGGTCTTCCAATTTCATTCTTCCTCCAAGCTCAAGAGGAGCCCGCCAGCGTCCAAGACCAAGGCGATTTTGCCCGCACCTAAGAGAGCCACTCCCGTAAATTCCGAGATACTGGAAAACAGTCTGTCCAGACCAACGATCGCGATCTCCTCCTGACCTAAGAGCCGTTCCACAACCAGCCCGGCCTTACGTCCTCCGGCCTCGATTTCCATGATGGTCATTGCCTCTCCGCTTCTCGCAGCCTGCTTAAGGGGAGAGGAATTCCAACCCCAGCGCTCGGCCAGCCTCACTAAAGGAATCACTTCATCCCGGCGGAAAAACACTTCCCTTCCTCGAACGGGCTTCACTTGTTTGGGAAGGAGTCGAAAGTTCTCGACGACCTGGCTCATCGGAATCGCCACCGGTTTTCCGCTAACTTGAACCAAGAGGACGCGGATGACGGCCAGGGAAAGAGGAAGGTAGAGAATGAAACTCGTTCCCTGTCCCGGATTGGAATCAATGGTCATCCGTCCCCCCATGGACGCGACCATAGACCGAACCGCATTCAGGCCTACTCCCCGACCAGAGGTCTGGGTGACGGTCTGGGCGGTGCTGAACCCGGGATGTCCTAAGAGCTCAAAGATCTCCCCTTTGGAAAGTTTTTTGGCTTCCGCTTCGGAAAGAATCCCTTTCTGGACTGCAGCCTTGACCACCTCCGCGGGATCGATTCCTCGGCCGTCATCGGCCACGGTCAGGATTACACGGTCCCGGGTCCGCTGGACCCCTATCCGAATTTTTCCGTTTTTGGGTTTCCCTTTTCCCCTGCGTTCCTCCGGAGATTCGATTCCGTGGTCTAAGGTGTTTCGGAGGAGATGCAGGAGCGGCTCCTGAACCCGATCTAAGATCGTCCGGTCGAGTTCGATGTCACTGCCTTCGATCGTGAAGTCCACCTCTTTCCCTACGGTCCGGGCTTGGTCGCGCATCAAACGCGGAAGTCGCTCCAAGGCGTCCCCGGCCCGGACCATCCGCGCGGCCATCAATTCCTGCTCCAAGTCCGTAGTCACTCGGGTCAGCCGGATGAGCCCCTCTTCCAGCACGAAGAGCCGATAGTCCCGGGCGATCCGTCGCAGGTTTTCCCGGGCGACGATCAGCTCTCCCACTAAGTTCATGAGCGCGTCCAGCCTAGCTACGGGAACCCTCATCGCTTCTCCCGCCCGTGCATCCATCGGTCGGGGGACCTTCGGGGGAGCGCTCTCAGAAGAGATCTCCACGGCCTCGACCTCCGGAATCGCGCCCACCCGGGCCTTGAGCCTGGCCTCTTCGGAAAGCCCCTCCAAGAAAATCGAGAAAGCAAATTCGAAATTGCTCCGCTCGATCTTGGCCTGCTCCGGCCGGGTTCCTGCTATCCGGCCGAACTTCGCAACCTCTTTGAGGATAACCATAGCCCTCGCGGCCTTGAACCCCGTCTTCTCAGACAGTTTAACCTTTACCTCAGAGCAGCCGGAGAATGCCGGAGGAGGCGCTGTCTGGGATTCTTTTCTCTTGCCCTTCTGGGCTTTAGGGGAAACCTTGGCTGCTCCCAACGAAGAGAGGATTGAATCCGCGCTCCTAGGGTCCACTCTGCCCTCAGAATCCTCCACAGCCTCTCCTAAAAGGTCCACACCACGCAGCAGGACGTCCATCATCTCAGGATCTGGCGTGAGGGATCCCTCTCGAGCCCGGCTAAAGGTATCTTCCATAGTATGCGCTAACGTGGCCATCCTCTCATAGCCCATGGCCCCGGCCATGCCTTTCAGAGTGTGGAGGATCCTAAAGCACTCCTCGAGGAGAGACGGGTCGCGGGGATTCTTCTCCCAGGCCAGGAGGGAACGCGACAGCCGGGCCAGAAGCTCCCGGGCCTCGGTGGTAAACGCCTCCCGATATCTTTCGACCTCGATCATCTCTCTGTTGCTTGGCTATCCAGTCCTACCCAAGCACCCTCTGGGCGGCCTCTAATACGCGAGACGGCTGGAAGGGCTTCACCACGTAATCCCGGGCCCCGGCCTGGATCGCTTCCACTACCAGGGCCTGCTGGCCCATGGCGCTGCACATCAGGATCCGGGCGTTTGGATCTATCTTGATGATCTCCTTCACGGCCTCGATCCCACTCATATCCGGCATGATCACGTCCATGACGACGATATCCGGACGAAGCTCCTTGTACCTTTCCACGGCTTCCCGCCCGCTCCCGGCTTCCCCGGCGATCTCGAACCCTCCCTTCTTAAGGATATCTCCCACCATCATGCGCATGAAGATCGCATCATCTACCACCAACGCCCGCGGCCCGCTCATGGCTTTTTCCTCATTTTTTCTTCTCTTAAAAGTTCAACCATCATGCAGCGATTAATTTTTCTACGCGAAGGAGGATCACTGCTTGATCCTCCACCTTCAGGACCTCCCGGACATATTCTTCGGCGACCGGGCTTTTCCGGTCTTTGGTCTTGACGGTCTTCTCTCGACCGACTTTGAAGATATCTAAGATTTTGTCCGCGATGAATCCTACGTGCCGGCCCTCAACCTCCAAGACCAAAACCACCGTCTCGGGACGTGGCTCCGCAGCCTCCAAACCGAAGCGCCTCCGCAGATCCACCACAGGCAGGATCACGCCTCGCAGGCTGATGATCCCGGCCACGAACGACGGCGCGCGAGGAACCGGGGTCACCTCGCGATACTCGATGACTTCCCGCACCTCCCCGATCTCAAGTCCAAAGACCTCTTCTCCGACCTTGAAGGTCACGATCTGCCTCAGGGCCACTGACTCGGCTTTCTCAGCCGTCTTCACCTTGGTCTCGGGAGACTTCATAACAGCCTATTATAATAATGGATTTCGCAGCAAAAGTCAATCCCCAAAATGGGGAAATGCCCCGATGGCTATCGGGATCCCTAGGGCAAGGTTTTTCGTGCTCACGAAAGAATGCCGGGCGCCGGAGTCGAACCGGCATGGTTCTTGAGAACCGAGGGATTTTAAGTCCCTTGCGTCTACCAGTTCCGCCAGCCCGGCAGAATTGTTTTTCCAATTTAAAATTATACCCTTTTACCAGGTTGTCTTGCAAGGGGTTAAGCGTTTTCGGCTGTTTCTGGTTTGGCCTCTCGAGGAAGGTTTTGGGGGTTGATTTAGATATATAAATAAAATAAATTAGACCGAGAGCTTATATTAAAAACACGGCGGCCTGGTGGGCCGCCTTTAGGAGTTGTGGCTCGTTTAGTTCCTGGCATGATAATGAATAGGTCAGTGAAAATTCATAAATAAACTATCGAGGGATTAAAAGTGGTGTAACGTGGTGCAACAATGCTTTTTAAGGAGTTTTTTAAAAAATCCCCTCATTTGCATGGTCTATTCTTCCCCGTGAACCCTGGGATCCTTGACCCTTGGATCCTACGATTACACCGGCAAATACCGCGAGAGGGCCTTCTCCACCTCCTCGATCGTGGCCAGGGGGTGCTTCTCGCAGGTCATGAAGGGCTTCACCGGACAGGCCTGGCAGTACCGCTCAACGGCCTCTTGGTTCCCCACGTCGTAGACGGTGATCCCGGAGTGTTCCCCCTTGAAGGCGTAATGGAACTTCACCCGCCCGGCTTTCATCCCGGTCTTGAGGTCGTTGAGCCACTGCTGGACCTTGCCCCAGACCTCCAGGGGCTCCACCCCCTCCAGGGTTTCTTTCTTGGACCGATGGATCACAACATAGAGCATCGCCCTTCCCTCCTTAAGGCCCGATGAGCATGATGTCGGCCCCGCTTTCGCTCTCGAGCCAGGCCGGATATTTGGTGATCGCGTCCAGCTCCTGCTGGAGGATCCGCTCGTGGTTGCGCTCGAACCCGGCCAGGTACTCCATCATGAACCGCCCGGGGAAGTCCGTGGTCTTCCTCGCCGCCTTGGCGTAAAGGTTGGAGGCCGCCCGCTCCAGGCGGATGGCAAGCCTCAGGGCCTCGGCATGGCTCATCCTGGGGTCGTATCGCGCCCGCCCCTCGACCTTCCCGGGCAGGGCCGGCTTTCCCTTTCCGGCGACCTCGCGGTATCTCTTTCTCAGCATGGCTTCGTGCCCGGCCTCGTCCCGGGCCAGGCCCAGGAACTTCTGCTTCGTCACCGGGTTCTTCACCCGCCGGGCGAGCTTCTGGTAAAAGGCCTGGGCGTCCATCTCCGAGCGGATGGCCACCCCCAGGACCTCCACGAGGGTCAATCCCCCGACGACCTTTCGCGCCCCCTCCATAGATTATCCTTTCGCTTGTTTCTTGACCCAGGCCAGGCCCTCGCTACAGGCTATGCAACGCGACAGCTTCTCAGCCGGCTGGGTGATCAGGTCCACGTAGTTCAGGTGCCCGCAGCGGTTGCAGATGTAGCGCTCCACGGGCTCCTTGCCCAGGTAAAACCCGCAGGCCCGGCAGAACTTGTCCGTGGCCTCGATCTTCTCCCGGCAGTTCGGGCAGGTCAGGCTTTCCGCCATCCTCTTCTCCTTCCTATTTTCACTCTCCTAAAACTCCGACCGGCTTTTCCGGCCTCGGCTTCTCAACCCCCCGGGCCCGGCTGGAGGTATCCTTTGGCATGGTTCACGGCCACCGCCGCCTCCGAGGCCCCGGTGGCTATGAGCTTGATTTTTCCCGGGTGTGTGGCGATGTCCCCGGCCGCATAGACCCCGGGGAGGCTGGTCTCCATCCGCTCGTTCACCCGAATGGCGTTTCCCTCAATCGCCAGGCCCCACTCCCGGATCGGCCCCAGGTTCGCCAGGAACCCGATGTTCAGGAGAATCTCGTCCAGGTCCAGGCGCGTCTCGCTCTGGTCCCGGTTGTTGAAGATCGTCGCTCCCTCCACGTGCTCCTCTCCGTGCACCGCCTTGAGCTCGCAGCGGATCTTCACTTCGACCCGGGAGCGGCGGAGCTTGCCCACCGAGTCCTCGTGGGCGTTAAAGGTATCCGCCAGATGGATGAGCGTGATCTTACGAGCAATCCCTTCCAGCTCCAGGGCCCAGTCCAGGGCGGTGTTCCCCCCGCCCACGATGAGTACGCCCTTTCCCCGGAAGGCCCCGGGGTCTTTCACCACGTAGTGCAGCCCTCGTCCTTCCAGGCGCTTGGCGTCTTGGATGTCCAGCCTCCTGGGGAGAAAGGCTCCCATCCCGGCCGCGATGACCACGGTCCGGGAGAGGTGCTCGCTCTTCTCCGAGCGAAGCCGGTAGAGCCTCTCCTCCACCCGCTCCAGGCCGACCACTTTCTCCGAGAGACAGACCCTGTGATCGTATTGCAGGGCTTGCTTCTCGAGGTTGGCGACTAGGTCCTTGGCCAAGATTTTGGGGAACCCGGCCACGTCGCAGATGTACTTCTCCGGATACAGGGCAGCGAGCTGCCCTCCCAACTGAGGCAGGCTGTCAATCACCTTGGCCTTGGCCGCCCGGAGCCCCGCGTAGTACAGACCGAAGAGCCCGGCTGGTCCCCCGCCGATGATCGTGATGTCGTAGGTGTCCAAGGGGTTCACGGAGTCTCGGCCCCGGCGGCCTCCTGGTAGAATTCCCCGGCATGGAAGCTGCTCCGCACCAGGGGTCCTGAGGATATCGCGGAGAAGCCCCGGGCCATACCCTCTTGCTTGTAATAAGCAAACTGCTCTGGATTAACGTATTCTACGACTGGATGGTGAAACGGACTCGGGGCTAGATACTGGCCAATGGTCAGGATATCGCAGTTTACCTTCCTCAAATCGGCCATAACTTCCAGGACCTCTTCGGGCACCTCTCCCAGCCCGACCATCAGCCCGGACTTGCTAGCGATCCTGGGGTTCTCCTCCTTGACCCAACGGAGGAGGTCCAAGGACCTCTCGTAGCGGGCCTGGGGTCTCACCTCCGGGTACAGCCTGGGCACGGTCTCCACATTGTGGTTGATGACCTCGGGTCGGGAATCGACGACCACACGTAGGGCTTCCCGGCTTCCCTTGAAATCTGGGATCAGGACCTCGATCGAGATCGGTTTGATCCTCAACCGAATCCTCCTGACCGTCTCGGCAAAATGTTCCGCTCCCCCATCGGAAAGGTCATCCCGTGTCACCGAGGTGAGGACCACATGCTTGAGTCCCAGGATCTTCGCGGCCTCGGCCACCCGCTCCGGCTCCTCAGGATCCGGGAGAAAGGGCCTGCCGGTTTTCACCGCGCAGAACCGGCAACTCCGGGTGCAGGTGTCTCCGAGGAGGAGGAAGGTTGCGGTCCGGCGTTCGAAGCAGTGGGCCGAGTTCGGGCACTGCGCCTCCTGACACACGGTGTGCAACCCGTGGGCCCGGATCAGCCCTTTGACCTCCTCGTAGGCCGGGCTGGTGGAAAGGCGGATTTTGAGCCAGTCCGGTTTGCGCTCCCTAAACCCAGGGGTAGGCGATGGGGTGTCCCCGACCTTAACCGAACCGCGCATAGCTCCTCTGGAGGAACAGGGCGTCTTTCTCCAGGTTGGGGCTCTCGCAGATCACGATCCCGCCCGCGTCTTTATCCTTCAAGGCTTTCAACAAGGCTTTGTAATTCAGATCCGATTCCCTTAGGTTGAGGTGCTTCCTCTCCCCCTTCGGCCCGTATTCGATCCCGGCCACGTGAATATGCAGGGACTCGAGGGCTTTCCTTCCCAGCCGATCCTCAAGGGTTTCCAGAAGGACGAGGAACTCGTCGTAGGAGTTTTGACCTCCTGCTTTGCGGGCGTGGTAGTGGGCGAAGTCCACGCAGGGCGTGACCCCCGGGATCTCCTCGGAGAGGTTAAGGAGCTCCTCCAGGTCCCCGAACTGGGTTTCCTTTCCGGTTAGCTCCGGGGACAGGCGGATCCCGTTTCCCTCCTCGTCCAAGGTGGCCCGCAGGTCCTTCAGTTGCCCTTTGACTTTTTCGTACACGGACTTCCGGTCCTCCCCCTGATAGAAGGCGGCATGGAAGGTCACGCTCTGGGCTCCGGCCGCCTTCCCCACTCGGGCCGAAGCCAAGATCCTACTGCGGCTCGCGGCCACGATCTTTCGGTCTCGGGAATTCAGATTGAGGTAATACGGGGCGTGGACCGTGAGGGCAATATCGAGTTCTTTCGCTTCCTGGGCTATCTTCTCGGCCTCTGCTTCACCCAGGTGCACCCCTTGCACGAACTCCAGCTCCAAGGCTTCCAGGCCGATCGTTTTCAGGGCCCGGATCCCCTCTCGGGTGGAGGTGCCCTTGGCGTTGACTGGTATCCCGGCCGTACCGAACCGCAGCCTGCTCACGCCAGCGTGACGGCTTCCTCCATGGAATACCCGAAGACCTGGGCGAAGGCCTCTACGATCCTCGCCTTTACCTCCTCGGGATCGACCCAATGCCCCAGCAGCTTCGCCAACGAGGTAACGCCTTTATCCTGGATCCCGCAGGGATGGATCAGGTTGAAAAAAGAAATGTCCGTGTTTACGTTCAGGGCGAATCCGTGATAGGTTACCCATGACCGGACGGCCACACCGAACGCGCAGACCTTCTTCTCCCCGACCCACACCCCGGTGAGCCCCTCCTTCCGTCCGGCCTCTAATCCGTAGGAGCCCACCACCTGGATGATAACCTCTTCCAGGTCCCGGAGATAGCGGTGCAGATCCCGGCCTCGATCCGCAAGGTTGACGATGGGATAGCCGACCACCTGCCCCGGCCCGTGATAGGTCACGTCGCCCCCCCGCTCTACTTCGTAAACCTCCACGCCCTTCTCGTTAAGCGCGCGGGCATCGGCGAGGACGTTCTCTCGTTTCCAAGCTCTCCCCAGAGTCAGGACCGGCGGGTGTTCCACGAACACAAGCGAGTCCCCGATCTCCCCCCTTCGGCGGGATTCCACCAAAGCCTTCTGGAATCCCCATGCCTTTTCGTAGGGGACCTTGCCTAAGTCCAAGACCTGAAGGACGTTCACCTCATCTCCCGGCTTATCTATCCCCCATCCGCCATGTGGCGTTCCTCGCGGGCGTACCACATCTCCGGGTCCTTGAGATAGAACTCCGTGTTCTGAAGGATCTCGTAATGCTCGTTCTCCTCTCCGGCCAGACGCTTGTAGAACTCCTTCAACAGAGGATCCTTAGTCTCGTCTTCTCCCTTCTTGTAGAAATGGTAGCTCCGACGCTCGGCCTCCATAGCGAGCTCCAGGATCTTCAGAGCCCCCGGGGTCGCCTTCTGCCGGGGAAGTTGTTTGCGGAAGGACTCGAAGATGTCCTCGGCGCGGGTGATGTCTCCGGGTTGGACCTCCGGGACCGGCTCCCCGGCCGCCAGGGCCGCGTGGATCCCCTTGATGCGCTCGATGTGCGAGAGCTCGTCCTGGGCCAGGCCCAGGAGGGTCCGCCGGGCGTTCTCATCCTTCATTTTGGCGGCGCCCTGGATATAGAACTTGTGCCCGGCCTGCTCGATGGAGAGGGCCTTCTTGAGCACATTCAACACAGCCTGTTTTGCTTCCGTTGCCAACGCTTCCTCCTTAAGTTTTTCTTCGCCTCGCGTCTATCGAATCACCGATTCACCATGTGGATCGCCTTGCCACCGACCGCCTCTGCGGCCTCCATGACGGCCTCGGTGAGCGTGGGGTGAATGTGGATCGTGCTGGCCAGATCCTCGGAGGTGCCCTCAAACTCCATGGCCACCGTGACCTCGGCCAGGAGGTCTGAGGCGTGGGGACCCACGATGTGCGCGCCTATGATCTCGTCCGTTTCGGCGTCCGCGATGATCTTGGCGAATCCGTCGGTCTCCCCCAGGGTCAATGCCCTACCGTTGGCCCGGAACAGGAACTTCCCGACCTTGAAGTTCAGCCCTTTTGCCTTGGCTTCTTCTTCCTTCAGGCCCACGCTGGCCACCTCGGGAGAGATGAACACCGAGCCCGGAACGGCCCGGTAGTCCATCACCGTGCCCTGGCCACAGAGGGCCTCCGCAGCCACGATCCCCTCCCGCGAGGCCTTGTGCGCCAGGAGCTTGCCCCCGACCGCGTCCCCGACGGCATAGACTCCCCTAACTGAGGTCTCCATGCGCTCGTCCACTTGGATGAACCCCTTGGGAGTTAAGGTCACCCCCAATTTCTCCAGGCCCAGGCCTTCAAGGTCCGGCCTGCGCCCCACGGCCACGAGGAGCTTCTCCACCGCGAACTGTTTCTCATCCCCCTGGCCTTCGCGGGGAACAGCGACTACTTCAACCTGACCATCCTTCCTGACCGCGCTCTTCACGACATAGCCCGTGTGAATGACGAAGCCCTGTTTCTTGAGCAGTTGGGCCGCGACCTGAGCCGTCTCCGAATCCACCTCCGGGAGGATCGTATCCAACATCTCCACGACCACGACCTCCGAGTCCAGCCGACGGTAGATGGTCCCGATCTCCAGTCCGATAGCCCCGGCCCCCACGATGCCCAGGCTTTTCGGGACCTCGGACAGGTCCAGCGCCGCGGTGGAGTCGATGATAGCCTTTTCGTCGAAGGGGATCCCCTTGAGTGCGATGGGTTTTGAGCCCGTGGCGATGATGACATCCCGAGCCTCGACCGTCTGGACCCCTCCACTCCCCAGGACGACCTCCAGGCGGGTCGCATCCCGGAACTTGGCCGCGCCCAAGAGGACGCTGATTTTGTTCCCCTTGCACAGGAACTCCACGCCCTTGACCAGGATCGTCACGTTCTTGGCCTTGCGTGCCTGCATCTTCGGCCAGTCGAAGGACACCTTCTCGGCGGCGAGCCCGTAGGCCGCGGCGTTTTTCATCTTCTCGTACTGATCCGTGGTCGTGAGCAGATCCTTGGACGGGATGCAGCCATAGTTCAGGCAGGTCCCACCCAGCTTGTGCTTCTCGATCAGGACCACGGACTTCCCTAACTGCGCCGCTCGGATTGCGGCCACATACCCTCCCGGCCCCGCCCCGATGACCACCACGTCCACCTTCATGTCCTGCGCCATGGAATCTCTCCTATGAGTCCCTTCGGAATCGTCTATCGGACCGGGTTGGTTTCCATCCTGGTTGCTCCCACGTCTCCTCCTTTACACCCCCTCAGAAATCCGAGAGAGGGTGCAGACAGGTGAAGGCAGGGGGCAATCAGGGTGCAGGGTTCTCGTGAAACCCTCCCGAAATCTCCCCACAACCCCACCCCTCTCTTCTTCTATCCCACCCTCAGAGGGCGGGGTTCGTTTCGCTGTCCAGCTTCATGGCGCAGAGCTTGCCGCAGATCGTGCACACAGCGTCCTTCGCGGCTTCGCTCTCCTCCCGGAAGCGCTTGGCCTTCTCGGGATCGATCGCCAGCTCGAACATCCCATTCCAGTCCAGGGCCTTCCGCCTTTTGCTCATCTCCTCATCCCATTCCCTGGCTCCCTTGACGCCCTTGACCAGGTCTCCGGCATGGGCCGCGATGCGCGCGGCGATGACCCCTTCCTTCACGTCCTCGATGGTGGGGAGGCGGAGGTGCTCCGCCGGAGTCACGTAGCACAGAAAATCCACCCCTGCGGCCGCGGCAATGGCTCCTCCGATGGCCGAAGTGATGTGGTCGTACCCCGGGGCCACGTCCGTGACCAAAGGCCCCAGGACATAAAACGGCGCCCCGCTGCAGAGTTGCTTTTCCAATTGCACATTGGCCGGAATTTGGTCGATTGGAACATGACCCGGCCCCTCGATCATCACCTGACAGCCTCGCTTCCTCGCCCTCTCGGTCAGTTCCCCCAGAACCAGGAGTTCCGCGACCTGCCCCCGGTCCGTGGCATCGGACACCCCTCCCGGCCTCAAGCCGTCCCCCAAGGAAAACGTGACATCGTGCTCAAAGAAGATTTCGCACAACCGGTCGAATTGCTCGTACAGTGGATTCTCCCGCCCCGTCCTTTCGATGTAGGCCGCCAGAAGGGCCCCTCCCCGGGAGACGATCCCCACCCGACGCGGGTGGGCTCTCAGGTGCCGTACGGTCTCGCGGGTGACCCCGCAGTGCACGGTCATGAAATCCACCCCCTGACGGGCCTGCTTCTCGATGACTCCGAACAGGTCCTCCGGAGAGAGGTCCTCGATGCTCCCCTCGCAGGCCGCCTCGTAGATCGGCACGGTCCCGAAGACGACCGGGCACTGCGCCAGGAGGGCGGTGCGGATTTCGTCCAGGTCCTTACCGGTGGAGAGGTCCATCACCGAGTCCGCCCCGCAGCGGAGAGAGACGCGGAGCTTCTCCATTTCCTCGTCTTTATCTTGATGGTACCCCGAGGCCCCGATATTGGAGTTCACTTTGGTGCGCAGCCCCTTCCCGATCCCGACCGCCGGGAAGGCGTGGTGCCGGTTGTGGGGGATGACGATCGTTCCCTCCGCGACCCCCTGCCGGATGGCCTCGGGCTCCAGGCCCTCGGTCTGGGCCACCTGCTTCATTTCCTCGGTGACGACGCTGGAGCGGGCTTGGCTCAGTTGAGTCACCTTGAACTCACATCCCTTCATCCGCGGTGGGGCCGTAGATCGCGGGCACCGGGACATCGTTGAGCCGCAGGTAAACGCCCAGTTGGGCGCGGTGGTGGATGCTGTGATTCATCACGAAGCTTCGCAGCACGGCGCTCTTGGGCAGGGTGAAGATCTCCTTTCCTCCGGCCAGCAGCGTCCAAGGCTTCCCGAGCTGCTCGTCTCCTGCTCCGGCTAGGGCGACCCGGGCGGCGGCCACGTTCTTGTCGAACCTCGCCAGGAGCTCGGCCCGGGACCCGGCCGGCGTGGCCCGGGGAGCGGGAGCTCCTGGAGGATGCATATCCAGGGAGTCCTGCTCCATCGTGTACCTTATCCAGGTCGGGATATTCGCGAGGTGCGTCGCCAGGTCTCCCATTTTAAAGGACTTCTCGTGAGGCCTCCACTCCAGCCTGTCCTCGGGCAGGCGCTCCAAGGTTTTACGGGTGTTCGCCATCTCCCGGTCGAATTCTTGCAACAGGGTTTCGTTGAGCCTCATCGTTTCATCCGTCTCTCTAAACCACGTTCATCATGATGTCCAACACCCACTGGTCGGGATTCTCCAGGTAATGCTTGATCCGCTGCAGGAACGAGACGGCCAGGGAACCGTCCACCAGACGGTGGTCGAAGGATAAGGAAAGGTACATCATCTGGCGCACCGCGACCTCGTGGTTTACGACCACGGGACGCTCCTGGATCTGGTGCACTCCCAGGATCGCGACCTCCGGCCAGTTGATCACCGGGGCCGAGAGGATCGCCCCGTACCCTCCAGCATTGGTGATCGTGAAGGTCCCGCCCTGGATCTCGGGCAGAGTCAGCTTGTCCTGACGCGCCCTCTCGGCGAGGTCCTCGACCTCTTTGGCGATCTCTAGAAGGGTCTTCTGGTCGGCGTCGTGGATCACCGGCACGATGAGCCCAAGATCGCGGGCCACAGCCATCCCGATGTGATAATATCGCTTGACCACGATCTGATCCTCCACGATCGAGGCGTTCACCCAGGGGTGCTCCTTGAGGGCCCAGACCGTGGCCTTGATGAGGAACGGCATGTAGGTCAGCTTGACCCCGTACTTCTCCTTGACCGTATCCTTGTAGGCCTGGCGCAGGGACACGAGTCGGGTCATGTCCACCTCGTCCACGGTCAGGGTATGGGCCGCGGTGTGCCGGCTCTTCACCATGTGCTCGGCGATGAGTTTACGGACCCCGGAGAGGGGGATCACTTCTTCTCCGCCCGGAGAAGGGGCCGTCACCTGGACCGGAACCGGGGCCACCGGTTTCTTCGCCAGGAACGCCAGGAGGTCCTTGCGGGTCACCCGGCCCCCTAAACCCGTGCCTCGGACCCGGCTTAGTTCGACCCCGTATTCCCGAGCCAACCGTCGGACCACCGGGGAGGTCCGATGGGGGCCTTCCTCTCTTTTCTCCCATCCCGCCTTGAACCCAGGAGCCGTTGGCGGGAGAGCCTGAACGATCTCCCTTTCCGCCTTAGGCTCCGGAACCGCTCCCGCGCCCTCCCCGGAGATGACCGCAATCTCCTTGCCCACCGGGACCACGGTTCCTTCCGGGGCCAGGATCTTTTCGAGGACCCCGCCACCGGGAGAGGGAATCTCCATGGTGATCTTGTCGGTCATGATCTCAAGCAGCGGCTCATCCCGCTGGATGCTTTCGCCCTCCCGCTTGAGCCATTTGGAGACCGTCCCCTCGATCACGCTCTCCCCCAGCTGGGGAACGACCACGTGGATCGGCATCGTCGTCCCTCCTTTAGTAGACCGCGAGTTTGCGGGCCGCCTCGGCGATCTTGGGGGCGTCCGGCATCCAGTAATCCTCCATCGCGGGATGGAAGGGCACGGCGGGAGTATCCGGAGGCACCACCCTTACCGGTGCGGCATCCAGATATTCGAAGGCCTTTTCGTTCACCAGGGTCGTGATCTCGGCTCCGATTCCGCACATCCGGTAATCCTCATGCACAGTCAGGATCTTTCCGGTCTTCTTGACCGATTCCAAGATGGCCTCCTCGTCCAGGGGCAGGAGGCTCCGGAGGTCGATGACCTCTATGCTGATCCCCTCCTTCTGAAGCATCTCTGCCGCCTCCAGGGACCGATGCATCATGAGCCCATAGGCGCAGATCGTCAGATCGCTGCCCCCCCGGCGGACCGCGGCCTTGCCGACCGGCACCACGAAGTCCTCCTCCGGAATCTCCGCAGAGATGCTGCGGTAGAGCTTCTTGTGCTCGAAGTAAACCACGGGATCTTCCCCTCGTATCGCGGCCTTGAGGAGCCCCTTGGCATCATAGGGGGTGCCTGGGACAACGACCTGAAGCCCGGGTTGGTGCACGAACCAGGCCTCGTTGGACTGGGAGTGATAGAGCCCTCCGCCCACCGCCCCGCCGTAGGGCACGCGGACGACCATCGGCGCGGTCCAGTCCCCGTTGGATCGGTAACGGATCTTAGCCGCCTGCTGGATGATCTGATCGAAGGCGCAGGAGATGAAATCCGAGAACTGGATCTCGGGGATGGGCCGCATCCCGACCATAGCCGCGCCCACGCAGGCCCCGGCGATCAGGGACTCCGAGAGCGGGCTGTCCAAGACCCTCATCTCCCCGAACTCCTGATACAGCCCTTTAGTGGCCTTGAACACCCCACCGTAGGCGCCGATGTCCTCCCCGAACAGGAAGATGCGGGGATCGCGCCTCATCTCCTCGGCCATCGCTTCCGTGATCGCTTCTATATAATTCACCTTTTTCATCGCAAGGATCCCTAGTTAAGACCGCCTATGAATCCGTCGGAGCCTCAACTCCCGACGTTTCTTCCCCGCCTCGCATTCCGCCTTCTCAGCAGGGGTCTCGGGGTACAGCGGAGGAACCGGCGAGGGCTTCCCCTTTTTATCCAAAGCCACATAGGTCAGATAGGCCGTGCTCGTCTGGTTTCTTTTTCCGGTCAAGGGATCTTCTGAGAAGACCGCCACCTTGACCTCCATCGAAGTCTTGGAGACATAGGTCACGCAGGACTGGAAAACCGCCAAGTGTCCCACCTTGATTGGAGAAATAAAGTCCATCGCATCTACCGAAACGGTTACGACGGGCTTCCGGCAGTGCCTCTGGGCGGCGAGCACACCCGCCAGATCCACCCAGTGCATGACCTTCCCGCCCAGCACATTAGCGAAGTGATTCGCATCCTGAGGCAGGACGAACTCGACCATCTCGGAGCACGACTCTCGAGCCGGCTTGGCTTTCATCAATGCAACCTCGGACTGGTGGAGTAAACTGCCTCCAAAGCCTCTTCGGGTTTAGGGGGAGGGGCTTTCTCCACTGCCTGGACGGCCTCCTCAATTTCCCGTGCAATCCCTTGTGCGATCCGCTCTTTCTCCTCCGCGGTGAGCAGACCTTTTTCCATCAGGATTTTCTCGAACCGGGGAATCGGATCCTTGGCCTTCCAACTTTCCAGCTCTTCCTTGGCACGATAATTGGCCGGGTCGATCTCGGAATGACCGTACCAGCGGTAGGTCCGGCACTCGATGAGGGTCGGGCCTTCCCCTTTCCGCGCTCGTTCGATTGCCTCCCGGGTCACCCGATAGACTTCCGGCACATCGTTTCCGTCCACCGAAACCCCTGGGAACCCATAAGCCAGAGCCCTTTTAGACAGGTCCGTGACCCCGGTCTGGAGTCTTAAAGGCACGGACTCCGCCCAGAGGTTATTCTGGACGACGCAGATAAAGGGCAACTTCTGGGCTCCGGCGAAATTCAGAGCCTCGTGGAAGTCCCCCCGGCTGGTCCCCCCATCTCCCGTGAACCCCACGGCGATGCGGTCTTCACCGCGCATCTTGAAGGCCAGGGCGGCCCCCACGCCCAAGATGAGCTGCGCGGCCACTGTGCTCGCCGGGGGGATGACGTGGAATTCCCGGGAGCTATAGTGACAGGGATGGGCATGGCCGCGGTCCGGACTGAGCGTGTTGGCATAGACCTGGCCCAAGACCGCAGTCAACGGAACCCCCTTCCCGACGCTGGCACCCAGCTCTCGGTGTGAGGGCGCCACGACATCATCCTTGCGCAGCTGGGAAGCAATCACAACGGTGGTCGCCTCCTGGCCTACCCCCGAGAAATAGGTCCCTGCAAACCTTCCCTGCTTGAAGAGCTTGCGCATCCTCTCGTCCACGAGCCGGGTTTTGAGGAGAAGGATGTACAGCCTAAGATGCTCGTCACGGTCCAAGCCGGAAAGCGGCAGGTCCAACGCGGTCTCCGATGAAGCCGCCATGAAAGGACTACCTCCTTTCGCGTTCGAAGCGCTGGGCTAAGATCGCTGCAATCCCCTCCAGCATCAGCCGGTCTTTGTCCGAGAAAGCGGCCGGGAGGTCGCTGTCGATATCGATTTCTCCGATCGCCTGCCCGTCCAGGAGGATCGGCACGACGATCTCAGAGCGGGTCTCCAGGCTGCAGGCCAGGTATCGCGAGTCGTTATGGACATCGGGGATGTTCAAGGTCTTTCCGGTGCTGGCCGCAGCCCCGCAGATCCCCTTTCCGATCGGGATCCGCTCGTGGGGGCTGGGCTTGCCGAGGTAAGTTTCCAGACTCAAAAAATCTCCCTGAACGAGATATATCCCCACCCAAGAATAATGCGAAAACCGTTCCTTAAGAATCTTGACGGTTTCTTTCAGGACCTCGTTCCAGGTTAAACCTCGGTCATTAGCCCCGGTCCGAATAGCCTTTAACGTGGTTTCGATGAATCCAGCTGCGTTTTCCAAGGTGTCTTTTCGCAAAGATTCGTCGGTTCTGGGTTCTTCCAAGAGATGTTCTAACAACATCCGGCTGATGGCCTTGAGCTCCACGGTGGCTCCGGCGGCCATGCGGTGCCCCCCCCCACCCAGCCGCTCGGCCACCTTCGAGACATCGATGTCCGGATGCCGGGTGCGGAAGGAAATCGCGAGAGGATTGGTGAACTTGGATAAATCCACAAGCGCCACCGCATCCAGCTGGTGTCGCTCCATCATCTCATGAGCCACATCGCTGGCGTAGCTCCGGCAAAAAACTACTCCCCACAATCGTCCGTTATCGATCTTCGTGAGGGTATCCTCGGCAAGATGCAAACTCTTTTGCTTCCGTTCCTGAGCCCGGGCATGGGCCATTCGCAGAATGGGGTCCGATCGAATCCAGGCGGTGTGTTCCTGGTCCCCGAGACGAAGCTCACGGAACAGAGCCTCGGCGCCCATCTCCTCGATCAAGTCATTCACCCAGAAGGCTTCCCTGTCTGAGGTGATCCAGAAGTCTCGGCTGTGTGCCAGCTTTCCGATGTGCTCGATCAGCGGACTTCGTGGACCGGTAAACTCCCGGACCAGGTCCCAGGCGCACCGGTCTCCATTAGAGACCTTCGCCACTCGAAACAATGGAACCCGGCTTTTATCCGATGAACCGTGATGGTCGAACCAGAAAAAGGCCGTACGGCGTCGGGCGTCCTTTACGAGCTCGAACACCGGGTGACCCGCCCGCATGGAGAGGTCAGCCAAGTAAACTTCTTCGGGCGATTGTTCCGCTATCTGTTTCCTGAGACAGGCCTCGAATTCCTGATAGGAAACAAAATAGACTCCCGCTTCCTGGTGCTGTTCATCCAGGAAGCTCGCCAAGCCCAGCCCACTGGCCAACCCGTCCAAGTCGTTATGACAGATAATCAGGGGTTTCATATCCGCCTGAACACCTTGAGGAGTATAGTTGAACCTCATCTCGAAGTTAAAGGCCTCAGTCTTCCAATGGACGGGAAGTGACGGTCTCAAACCAATACAGAGAGGCGACTAAGGCGTCATACTCCCTCTTGAGGACCGTCCGGTGGCGGTTCTCCTCTTGAGAGAGCTCTAAATATAGGGCCTTGGCCTCCGGGTCTGAGGAGGAGGCTTCTCCCTGCTTCTTATAAAAGTCCGCCGCCCGCTCCTCGGCCTTGATGGCCTCCTCCACCACTTCCAAGACATCGGATCTCTGGTGAAGGTTGGCTCGCTCCAAGGCCTGCATGAGCTCACCGGGCCCCTGAATCTGGCCGGGGTCGAAGGGCTTGCCAACTAAAAGCTGGTAGCGCTTCTCCAGGAGCAGGCGGTGCCCCCGTTCGGCCTTGGCCAGGTTCTGGAGCTTCTGCCTGGCCTCGGAATTCGCTATTTGCTCGGCCAGAGAGTGGTAGAAGTCGTGGGCATCGATCTCAACAACAATGGCCCGGGCAAGGGCTTTTTCAACCGGTGTACTCATGGCGGACAAAACCTCGACTTTTTGAAGGTTCTCTGTTTTATGGGAAAGATATTATAATACTCCTTTTTTATGTCTTCTGTCAATCCCATCCCGACCCCAAAAACCCTACCTCTGCCACCCTTTTTAGAAAAACGAATTCTTCGGGAATGTTCCTTAACCCGCATAATGGAGGATTAACAAAGTTAACCCCTTTCTGTCCTAAAGACTCGCCTTCCAAATTCTTGATTTATGTCTATTGTCAGCCTCCACGATTTAGTCAATAGTGAGTGCATTTACAATATGTTACGGGAATTGTTCCAAATAGTTTTCCCCAAACTTTTCAGGACTGGGGAAACGAGGAGGCACCAAATTTTATGGGAATTATGGAAGACCTTGTGCCTCAGGAAGAGTACCCATTTTACTGCCTTTCAGGAAAACAAAAAAAGGCCGCTCTTGGTTTCGGCCTTCCCTTTGCAAAGAGAATCGGTGCTCTTTAAGTCTTTTTCTGGCGCTCCTCGTAGTCCTTCAAGGCCGCCTCGATACCCTCCTGGGCCAGGACCGAGCAGTGCATCTTGACCGCTGGGAGCCCATCCAAGGCCTCAGCCACGGCCTCGTTCGTGATCTTGCGCACTTCGTCCAGGGTCTTCCCCTTGATCATCTCCGTGGCCATCGAGGACGTGGCGATCGCCGCCCCGCATCCGAAGGTCTGGAACTTGGCGTCCGTGACCACCCCGTCTTTGATCATGAGAAACAGGCGCAGCACGTCCCCGCAGACCGGGTTGCCCACTGTACCGACGGCGTCAGCATCCGGTATCTCCCCCACATTGTGGGGATTCATGAAATGTTCCATCACCTTGGCGCTGTAAGGCTGCCTTGTGGTGTCTGCCATGTCTTGAATTCCTCAGTGTTTCTGTTTCAGGTAATCCGCATACATCGGGCTCATCGCCCAGAGACGCTCAACGATCTTGGGCATTACGCCTAAGACATGCTCCACTTCCTCAAGGGTATTATCTTTCCCCATGCTGAATGTGATCGATCCCTGGCAGATGTCCGTGGGAACCCCCACGGCCTTCAAGACGTGGGAGATGACGAGGTCGCCCTCATCTCTCCCCTTGAGGTTAGAGGCACAGGCCGATCCCGAGGCCGCCATCACCCCGTTCTGGGAGAGAAAAAGGAGGAGAGATTCTCCCTCAACAAACTCCACCCAGAACGATACATGTCCCGGAAGCCTCTCCTTGGGATGACCGGTGAAATGCAGGTGCTCGATGCTTGTCTCCAGACCTTCCCAGAGCTTTTTCTGCAAGGCCCGGAGGTGTTCGGTCCGCTGGCCCATTTCCTCCCGGGCCAGTTCCGCGGCTCTACCCATTCCAACAATCCCAGGTACGTTCTCGGTTCCCGAACGGTAGCCCCTCTCCTGAAATCCCCCTTCGATCAGGGGATCCAAGGTCCGTTCTTTCCTCAGGTAAAGGGCTCCAACCCCTTTGGGCCCGTAGAAGTTGTGCGCTGAGAGGCTTACGGCATCCGCCCCGAGAGTCTGCATATCCACCGGTATGTTCCCGCAGGCTGCGATGCCATCCACGAACATAAGGGCTCCATGATCCTTGACAACCTTAGCGATCTCCACAATGGGCTGGATGGTTCCAATCTCGGAGTTCGCCAGCATCACCGCAACTAGGGAGGTGTCCTTACGTAGGGTTTTCTTCACCTCCTCGGGCTCCACCCGTCCGCAGGGGCTCACCGGAACCTTGGTGACCTCCCAGCCTTGTTTCTGGAGGGTGAGGGAAGGGTTCAGGACCGAGAAATGCTCGATCTCGGAAAGCACGAGGTGCCGACCCTTCTTCCCATACACCGACGCCAGACCCTTGAGCGCCAAGTTGTTGGCCTCGGTCCCGCCCGAGGTGAAAATGACCTCTTCGGGGGAGGCGTTAATCAGATCTGCGACTTGCCGCCGGGCCTTCTGGACGCCCTCATCGGCCTGAATCCCCATGGCATGGATGTGCGAGGAGGGGTTCCCGTAATAGTTACCGAAATAGGGAAGCATCGCAGCCATCACCCGGGGGTCCATGGGCGTAGTGGAGATGTGGTCGAAAAAGATGAATTCCAAATGCGTTTCCTGGTTAAACGGTTACGATTTCCGTGACCTCAGGTAGCCTCTCCTTAAGGAGGCGTTCAACGCCCATTTTGAGCGTCATCACCGCCATCGGGCACCCCTGGCAAGCCCCGGTGAGCCTCACCTCCACGATCCCGCCCTCCTTTACGTCCACCAACTGGATATCCCCTCCATCCGCGTTCAGGGACGGCCGGATCTCATCCAGTACCGCCTGCACCTTCTCCCGCATCACAGCCTCTCAATGTCCTTGGGTGTTAAACAATCCATCGATCTTACTATACACCTTGCCCTATGCATCATACTAATTCTAACCTAAATACTCAAGAAAGTCAAGGCGCCCTTTGACCTTTAAATTTCCAGTTTCCTCAACTCCTGTTCCGTAAGCCCGAAGTAATGTCCGATCTCGTGTTTCAGGGTGAGGTGCACCTGGCTCTTTACCTCTTCAGGCGTCCCCGCCACACTCTCGATGTTTCTCTGATAAAGCTCGATGCGCTCCGGCAGGGAGGGAAGTTCAAACGAAGGGTGCCTCTTGGTTTTTGGAACGCCGATGAATACTCCTAAGAGCCGGGTGCGGGGGATACCCATCTCGCGGGCCAGGCTTTCAGGTGGAGAATCGCGGATCGCGACCTCCACATTTTGGAGGTATCGTTTGAAGCCCTCGGGCAGTTCCTCCAAGGCTTCCTCCACGAGATAGTCGAACTGATCTCGGTCCATTGATAAGAAACCCCGCCTAAAGTTTGACCTAAGACGGGGCTGGGAAAAACCCAGGAAAGGGGCGAGCGTCAGGAACTGATGTTGGCGAAATGGCGAATGTAGTAAAGGACGTTAGTGATATCTTCTTCTTTCAGGGTTGCGCTCCAGGACGGCATCTGGCCTTTGCCGTTCTTGATGATCTCCTTGAGCTGGTCCCCCGTAAAACTGCTCATTGCCTTAGGGACCGTGAAATTCTGAGGTGGAGGGTTCAGAATCTTCCCTGCCGGTCCGTCGCCCTTGCCTCCTGTCCCATGACAGGTGACGCAGTAGGTTTCGAACACCTTTTTGCCGGCCTCTAGGTTCGGAGCCGCACTCGTCCCGGCTGCCGGCGGAGTGACGGCCGGAGGTTTGGTCATCTGGGCCTCCTTCTTTCCTCCGCAGCCCAGAGTCATGAGGCACAGAAATCCCAGAGTCAGGAACACGATCAACCTTTTGTTCACATAACCTCCTTAGGTAAAAGGTTTCGACTTCACTGAAGAGGTTTCCAGTCGCGCCTGGTTCAAAAGAAGGAGGAGGAACCGCTATCCGAGATCAGAAAGGAAATCCCGAGAACTGGAGGCGGCAAGCGGATTCGAACCGCTGAATAAGGGTTTTGCAGACCCTCGCCTTACCCCTTGGCTATGCCGCCATTAACCATCTAATTACCAACGACTTGCTTGAATTGCCCTGGACCCGAAAAAGCCCGTTTGTGACCGATTTGTGACTGTGTTGCCCCCAAAACGCACCCCCAAGGAGGCCACCGCCCGCCTTTTTCGCTCCGGCGCACTGTGACTGTACCTGAGGGTGGTCGAGATGTTCGAATGGCCGAGGATCTCCATCACGGTCACGAGATCGTTCCCGTCCGCGACCATCCAGGAGGCCGCCGTATGACGTAAATCGTGGAACCGGCACCGCCCGATCCCGGACCTTCGCAGGGCGGCCAGCCAGGCGGTCCTGAAAACCTTCAACGGCCGCCCCGTCCGCTCGTTCACGAACACCGCCTCCCCCCGCTTCTTCGCCTTGAGGGCCACGAGGGTCCCGTACAGGGCGTCGTTCACCGGAACCTTGCGGACCCTGCCGTTCTTGGTGTGGATGAGGGTGATGGTCTTCTGGACCAGGTCAACCTGGGACCATTTCAAGCTCAGGATCTCCCCGATCCGCATCGCGGTGTTCAGGGCGCAAAGAACCACCGGCCGGGAATGGCTCGTGCATGCGGCCAGGAGCCGGTCCGCCTCCTCCTTGTTCAGGACCCGCTCCTGAAAAGGCTCCTCGCGCAGGAGTTTGACCCCCTTCACGGGATTCTCGGACGCGACCCCCCACTGGATCGCCAGGTTATACATATGCTTTAAAAGAGCGACTTCACGGTTGACCGTGGCCGGTTTTACGTCCTCCAGCCGTCTCTTCTTGTAGCTCTCCACCAGGAACGGGGAGATGTCATGAAGCTTACGGCCCCCGAAGAACCGGAGCAGGTGCCGGAGCAGGCGCTCGTCCCGGTCCCAGGATCTCTTGTTGGTCCTGGCGTATTCCAAATACTGTCGGGAGAAGACGTCCAGACGGAGGTCGTTGATCCGGGCCAGCTGGAAGCGCCCCTGGACGATCTCTCCCTTCCTGGCTGCCAGGGCCGCTTCCGCGAGCTTCCGGTCCGGTCCGACCCTTTCCCGGACACGGTAGCCCTCGAACCAGTAGTCGATATAGAAGATCCGGCCCCTACTGTATACGCCCATCTTATGTTACCATGTCGCTGGAGTGTTTGTCAACTATGTGCCGCCCTCCAAATCCGGAGCAGGCGGCTCCGGGCTGACGGGCGGGTAGCGAAGAGCCGGGGTCCTTCTCTTCTTACTCCCGAGCTTCTACGGCGCAAGGGCTTGGCGTGGGTCGCAACCGGGGGTCTTGAGGATGGGCCTTGAGGTCCTTCTCCTTTGGGTTTCCGGACCCGCATCTTCCGACCGCGCTTGGGAGGGACAGGTGGCTTGCTCCCGATCTTCTTCGGGATCCGGATCTTGGCGGGCAGGAGGTAAGCTTCGCGTGCGGGGTGCCAGTTTTTTTGGATGAACTCGTCCAAGTCTTCCTGTCGGAACATCTGCTTGCGACCCAGTTCCACGTGGCCGAGCCGTCCTTGGTTTTTCCAAAGACGGATCGAGCTCTCCGAAACTCCGAGGTAAGCAGCTGCCTGCTTCACGTTGTACAGGACGGGCTTTATGGGTGCCTTCTCTTCTGACATCTCAGTTCATCCTCCTTTTTAAATTGTTTTGGCCTCAAGAACTGCAATATTTTAACATAAACATTTACTGTATGTCAATAGGGTATATGTATACTTGCATTAAATTTAGTAATTTTATATAATATATGGAAAGGTGACGGGTTTATTAAAGGGAGGTCGAATGCTGAAATTACAATCTTGGCTGCAGGTCCGTTATGAAGACCTTTGGGATCATTTCTCGACGGATCCTTTCCGTTTCACTAACGCCCTGAAAATCATCCGGGGAAAATCCGGAGACACGAAAGAGCATGTCGTCCTGACCCTCTCCAAGCTCAGAAAGGCCGGGCTTCTGGCAACAGAAAGCGACCCCGAGGATTCCCGGAAGCGGATCTACCGCTTGAAAAGCAGAGCGGAATCAATAGCCGGGACGATCTCCCGGCTCTCCAAGGAGGACCTGGCCGCCGTGGCCCGGAGTGCCTTAGACATGGTCTGGGGTGCAGGAAAACCGACTCGTCAAAGTGGAGATTACCACGCCATCCTGGGCTTCATCTTTTTTAAGCTTATCTGCGACCGATGGACCGTGGAATTCAAGAAGGCCATGGCCCGGGGTCTGAAGGAGGGGCTCAAGGGAAAGGGGGCCGAGGACGAAGCAGCCAAACCCGCTCACCACGAATTCGACATCCCGAGGGAATTTCACTGGGAGACCCTGCGCTCCGAACCTGCGCGGCTTCCCCAGAACCTCTCCCGGGCTTTGAAGGTCCTGTCCAAGCGCAACCCCTCCTTCCGGGACGTTTTCGAGGAGACCGGCTTCGCTCCGTTCGCAGGGAATCCCGAAAACTCGGAGACCACAAGGCAGCTTGTGGAACTGCTCAGCCCCCATCCGATGGACAGGGTCTCCCCGGATCTCATCAACCGGGTTTTCGATATGATCCTGTGGGGCAATCCTTCCCTGAGGGTCTGGGAAATGGAAGCGTTCACTCCGCCAGAGATCATTCCGCTTATGGTCCGTATGCTCCAACCCGAGCCCGGGGAGAGCGTTTACGACCCGGCCCTGGGCTACGGGGGAACTCTCGTCACAGCCTACCAGCACGTCCTTGAGGAGAAGGGGAAAGCCCAGGCGGACAAGGCAACCCTCTTCGGCCAGGAGATCGCTCCCGAAGCTCTTGCCCTCGCCCGTCTGCATCTCTGCCTCAATGGCATCCGTAACTTCCGGCTCGCCCTGGGGGATACCCTGCTTTCGCCGAAATTCAGAGCGGGAGAAAAGATGCAGACCTTCGACCTCGTCCTCTCCCATCCTGATTGGCACCTGAAGGGATACGGGGAAGACGTTTTGCAGAAAACCGAATTCAGCCGGGAGCGCTTCGGATACGGGTTCACCCCAAGCTACTCCGCGGACTGGGCCTGGATCCAGCACCTGATGGCCTCGGCCGAGCCTGAGGGAGGCCGGGTAGGGGTCGTGATGGATGCCGGCTGCCTGTTCCGGGGCGGAAAGGAAAGGAGCATTCGAGCCGGGATGATCGAGAAGGACCTCTTGGAGGCGGCCATCCTGCTTCCCGGAAGGCTTTTTTTCGCCACCCAGGCCCGGGGGACGATCCTGGTTTTCCGGCACCGAAAGGCCAAGGAACGGCAGGGTAAGGTCCTGTTTATCGATGCCAGCCGTGAGCATGAACTGCTTCCCGGAATGCGCGGAATGACCCGGTTGGGTCCACAACACCAAGCCCGGATCGTGGAGGCCTATTTAGGCTTCTGTGACATCCCGGGTCTCTCCAGGGTCGTTTCATGCGCAGAGATCCGTGATCAGGGGTTCAACTTAAACATAGCCCACTATGTCTCCCCCGGGGAGAAGCGCGAAGAAATCGATATCCCCAAGGTCCGGAAGGAGATCAAACGCCTTGACGCTGACCTGGAGGAGGCTTCCCGTAGACTGGAAAGTCAGCTGGATGAGCTGAGGTACAAATGAGCAGGGCAGGAAATCCCGCTCAGATTAGATCCCAACCCTGCTTATATTATAATGTATAGTGGAATGAAGAAAACTAAGGAAGCCAGCCCGATTCCCACCAATAGTCATTTTGAACCCGGTGGTTTCACCGATTCCTCCCCCCGCGAAAAAGGGAAGGTCACAGCGACTCTTGGAACTCTGGAAGAGGTTTTAGAAAATATTCAGCGTGCGATTGAGGCGACCGAGAAGCTTAAACAGGGGCTGTTGCAAGAGCTGTTGACCAAGGGGGTCGGAAGACCTTCGGTTCGAGGGGTACCTGAGGGATGGAGACGCGTTTCTCTCGGCGAGATCGGGGCTTGGCAATACGGAATGGCGGCTTACAACCCGACCGGGAAGGCGGGCACGAAGCTGCTAAGGGCCGCGGACATCGCGGAGGACAGGACCATCGATTGGATCGCCCTGCCCCAATATCCCATAAACGACATGATGTATAAAAGGTATGGGTTGAAGGAAGGAGATATTATCCTTGTACGGATGGGGTCGAAGGTCAGCAAAGGGTGCTATGTCGAAAGGCCCCCGCGTGCGGTCTTCGCCTCTTCTCTGGTCCGGTTCCAGCCGAGGGTTCCGTTGTATCGCCGTTACCTGTATTTCTTTTTTCAGTCCCCAAGGTACCTGGGCCAAATGGAAATCAAGATAAGCACTAAATCGAACCCAATCCTGTTCTCCCATTCGCTGGCTAAACTCACGATGCCCCTGCCTCCTTTGAAAGAGCAGAAAAGGATCGCGGAAATCCTGGATGACGTGGAATGCAAATTGTCTCTTTTAAAGACCAAGAAGAGAAGTTTTGAGGGTATCAAAGGCGCCCTGAGAAGTAATAAATGAAAATTTAAATGAAATCACCCTGGTCATTCGATCCAGGCTAAAAGTGTAACATACAACCTGGACCAGTTCTAGGGGGCCGGGTCAAGCCCGATATAGCCGTAAACGGCAGAACTTCGCACCGAAAAAAAGAAGGACTTAAGTTAAAGTCCTTCTTTGTATTAGATGTATTTTAAAGGGGTTATCAAAACATCCCTTTGTTGGTTTGTACTAGATGTGCGTTAGTGTACCCGTCAATCTGCTGTTACGGTAAGTCCATTTTACTTCCTGATACTGCGGGCATTGATGATTCTTTAATACTTCCGCTGATCGAAGCAATGTTATCGTTGAACAGGAGTGTTTCCAAGGTGTCGGAGGCGATAACGTCGTAGTAGACGGTTAACGTATTTGAGCCCGTTGCGGTCCAGACCTGACCGCTGACGGTAACCTGGTTTCCGCTTACGTTGACAGCGTCCAGGATGCAATTCTGAGATCCTACATAGTAAAGCCAGAATCCACGGAAGTTGGCGGTCACCCCATTGGAGGCCGGGGTCCAGGGAAGCGTGATCGCGTTTGCTGTCCAACGGTAGGTCTGGTTCCCGTTGGGAATCGAAAAGGTGGAGGAATACCTTCCGATGAACATCTTTCTCGGAATGCCAGGAGCGCCAGGTGCCCCGGTTGCCCCTGTTGATCCCTGCGAGCCTTGGGTGCCTTGAGATCCCTGCGGACCTGCAGGCCCCTCCTTCGAGCAGGATACAAAACAAACCACCACCACCACCGCCAGGACGATCCAAAGAACCTTTGCCATGGCCCCCTCCTGTTTTGAAGTTTGTGATATTCCTACTTGCACCTCGTAGACATGTTTAATAATATCATTTTTAATCCCTTTTTGTCAACTATCTGTCTAATATAATATCTATTAGTAACTCCTTTCTCAAACCCTAACTTGGTATACTAATACTATGAAACTGGCCACCATCCTCGGATCCAACATTCGCCGGTACCGAAAACAAGCCCATTTGACCCAGGAGGTCCTGGCGGAAAAGCTGAACCTAAGCCAGAATTACCTTGGGCAGGTGGAGCGGGGTACCCGCACCCCCTCCTTCTCAACGTTGAATCGCATCGCCCAGGTCCTCAAGGTTGAAGCCCACGAACTCTTCATTCCTTGGGGGGCCCTCTCAAATCCACCCCAACTTGCCAAGAAACGTCTCTTAAAGCTCCTCCCGCGCCTTTCCCCCTCCCAAATGCAACTCTTGGCCGACCTCGCCAACCTTCTCTTTCGGGACTCCATAAGTTAACCGGTTTCCCCTCTCCTTGTCTGGATGCCGGGTTGATAAAATAACCGGGCAGGGGTTGACCTCCCAATTCCTATTTTGCTATAATAATCCCGCTGGCAGCCGCGCCCTGGAGACGGGGCCGCGGTGGGTCACATGTACCCGGCATGTGGCTCAGCCAGCATTTTCATTTTGCCCCCCTTGACATTACCCCCCGCTTGCAGTATAATCCTGAAAGATTCAAGCATTTGGCAACACCCCCCGGGGTCACGCCGAGGCCCCGAAGCCTCGGCGATCGTCATGTAAGCATATCCCCGGTCCGTTAAAGCAATCATCATTGATAGATACGATGAAACCTCATCAAATAGCCCCCCTGGGATTGGCGCTTTCTTCTTTCCTCCTCATCGGCGGAGCGAGCGCAGCTCAACCGTTTCGCACGGGACCACGATTTCATGAAAAGCCCTGCCTTTCCTCGACGCTCACCATCGACCGCAAGCCCGAGCTCGGCAGAACCATGACCGTGACCTACACGGTCAAAGCCGAAAGGGACAGCCTCCGGAACCTCGTGATCCATATGGAAGGCGGAAGACTGTATGAGTACACCGATAAAGGGCCGGTGCGCCATGACGTGGTGCTGGCGGACGAACCCCAGAAGCAGATGCGCACGGATTCATTGCCAGAGTTAAAGAAGGGCGAAGCCAGAACCGTGACGTTCAGGGTTTCGATCCCGGCTTTGGATTCCAAGGCGCTAAAGAAAGCGATGCCCTATCCCGACAACGAGCCGCCCCTGGCCGCGGCCTGGACGTCCTTCCAGGGGCCGGATGGAAAGCCTGGGTATACCTGCCAATGGGTCGGTCCGATCGGCCGGGTGCAGGGCGGGGGGGTGGATTTAACGCGGGACAATTTCATGGCGTCCTGGTGGCTGGATACGGCTGAGAGACCCAATGAGAAGAACCAATTCCTTCATTACTGGGGTCCGACGGACCGGGACCGGCACGAGCTCGAACTGTACCGCAACTACGAGCGGGTCCGCAAGGCCCTGAACCTGCCCGATACGCTGGAAAGCCGGGGGATGTGCTACCATCTCTGGGGTCATGTGGTGGCGTGCCAATACGGCGAGAAGACTTCCCAGGAAGCGATCATCGCCCGGATGATCAGGCGGGTGAAACGAATCGCCGCCCGGGAGAGAATATCCAGGCTCGAAGCAGCCGGGAAATTCCTGATCCAATACCCTCCCCCTCCCCCGCTGCCCCAGCCAAAGGCTCTGATCATGGAAAGCGTAGTAAAAAAGGTTACCCATCGATTTCAGCTGACAGTGGAGGATTATAAAACGAGGCCGGGGAAAGAAGGGATCAAGCCGACTAGGGTCGGAGACCTGCTCGGCATGCTGCCCAAGGAGGTCGCCGGGACGATGAACCCGTTCATTCCCCAGCAGTCCTACTCGCCCACCGGGGGCGGGCTGGTGGACGGCTACCCCGAAAAGCCCGGACAGGTGGGGTACGTCTACAAGGGGCAGGAACAGCCCTACCTGATCCAGGCCTTGGGCGACAGCGGACGAGTGATCATTTCGCTGGGGGAGCCGGAGTAGGCGGAAGCTCAGGGAGCCTTCCTCGATAGGCTCCTTGACATTCCCCGGGTGCAAAGCCTATAATATGGGGCCAGAAAAGCAGTGGAAGTAAATTCGTAAGGGATCGGGGACTCCCCGCCCCACGCCGAGGCCCCCGTACCTCGGCGATTTATGTGATCCTACAACTAACCAACCATAGCGAACATGTGGAGAGTAAAAAGAATGAAAAAGGAAAGTTCTAATATTAAATATATGGCGATAAAATGGAAAACGGCAAAAATAATGGATGGTTAAAAGGGCCCGTTTTAAACTTAGTTCTTAGCCCTGTTGTAGCTTTGTTATTAACTCATTTTTATGAATTAGGGTTTGCTATTTATTTTGGAATACACCCCAAATTTATTACAATTAGCCTTTCAACCGCATACTTCTTGTTTTTTGCAATAGTTTTTGCAATATTTGCAATAATTGGAATCTATTTGCTAATCCGCCTTATTAAATTTAAAATATTTAAATATAATGAGGATAACATATCTTATAAGAAAAGGGAAAATCATTTAGTATCAATATTACAATTATTTATATTAGTAATTATATTCACTTTTGGAGCATACATTTGGGGCTATAGCAAAGCAATGGACCAAAAGTTATATTTGATTCGTGAAACAACACCCGAACAGGTAGTGTTACGCATTTACGGTGACAAGTTAATTACAGCGCCTTATGATAAACAAAATAAGGAGGTGCGCTATGGTCATTATTATATTACACAAATTGGCGATGAGCCACATATTTTGATAAAATATGATGTTGTTGGACCTCTAAGTTCAGTAAAATACTAAAAATATTTAGAAGTTAGAAAACCAACCCCCAGGTCACCCGGCCTGGGCCTTCGCTTTTCAGGCCTGGTTGACTCCCAGCCTTTGATTGTTATATAGTTAAGAAAGGAAGAACAACGAAGTTAGGAAGTTAAGAGGTTAAGAAGTTAGGACATGAACAAGAACATGCTCCCAGGCCTCGCCCTGCTTCTGGGACTGGCGCTTGGAGCAGGGAGCACTCCAAGCCTGGGCGAAGAGTCCGAAGGAGGCATGGTGGATTCGCCCCCCATACAGGTGAAGATGACCATGACGCCGCAAGAACCCGGGCTGGGGGAGGCCGTCACCTTGACGGTCCAAGTCATGGCGGTGTGGATTGACCTTCCGAATGCCGAGGTCGTGTTTTCGGGAAGCGAGGTGAGCGATATCGCGACGGACTTTGGCCCCCGCAACGAAAATTGGTGGAATTGACCTTTATCCCCCGAAAAGTCAGGCTGTCCCTGAAGAAAGGCATCTGGAAGGAGGTCCGGTCCAACGTGACGTTAACGGTTCAGCGGGCTGATATCGGGGTCAGCGTGAGGGGCACCCATGCCTACCGCCTGGCCAATGGGAAGCGGATCACCTTTTATGACTTCGGCGGGGACAAGTGCAGCCTCACGTGGAATGAGCGAACCAAGAAGTTCAATCCCTGCGGCGTTCCCACCCACCGCGTGACCGCAGTTCAAGCTCCACAGAGAGCCGGACCGGCGGATCTCCAGAACAAGAAAAGAGGATGCGCCCATCTGACCTGGAAACCGCCTTCCGAATCCGGCCTGGTGGGCTTTAACGTGTACCGCACGATCGATACGATTCCTCCGCACTACCAGCGACTGAACAACTATCTCGTACATACGTTGTGGTATGACGACTATAACGTCGAAAGCGGCAAGACCTACCGCTATTTCGTGACCTCGGTGGATACCTTGGACTGCGTATCCGACCCCTCGAAAGAAATGGTCATTCACGTCCCGTAAAAAAGCTTATCGATCCCAGGCCTCTTAAGGCCTGGGCTAATGAAACGGATCCGATTCAGGGTACTAAGACCGCTCCCGGCTTAAAGGAGCCCCCATGAAGCAAAGGATCGAGGAAGCGTTGGAAGGATACCGGCCGGAATCCCCGTGAATCACCCCGTAGCCCGGGCCCTCGCGGACAGCGTGGAAACCGTGACTGAGAGGAAACCCGCCCTTGCGATGTGTCCCGGATTGTAGGAGATCCGATATTACCTCCAACACGGCATCACGTCCCTGGCTTACGGACCCGGCTGGATGAACAAGGCCCAAGGCCGGTTGAGAGATGCCGATCCGACCGGCGTCAGGTTGCAACCGGATCCCTACCTTAGCCTGGAACGGGTTTCCCCACCATCCCGCATCAAGACGACGATGGTCAAGGCCTACAGGACAGCCCCGCATGAGGAGGCAGTAAAGAACCACTGGGCTTGACAGAAACCAAACGAATCGGGTAATATAGTCACAGCCGGAGATCTTCTATTTTTAGGAGGAAACCATGGAAGCCAAAGGCTCACTCCTGTTGGGGGAGATATTGGTCGACCTGGGGTTCATCAACCTTCCCCAGGTGAATGAAGCCCGGAGGAGGCAGATGCTCAAACCCAACGTCCTTTTGGGCGAGTACCTGGTCGAACTTGGCTACGTGACCCCCTCCCAGCTCTTGGAGGCCCTCTCCCGCCAGGCCGAGGACCTCTGCCGCGACGCTTCTCCCTCGACACGGGATTCATTTACCCGCGGACTCCCGGCCAAGGTCATTGAGCTCTGCCAGTTGTCAAGCTTGCCCCTGTTTCAAGCCATTGCTAACCAGCTGGAAGTGGGATTCTATCTCGTGGGCTTCGGGGAGCGCCGGGCGGATGACCGCGTCCTGTTCGTCAATCAAACCTTTGCGTTCTGGATCGGGATGAAGCCCGAGGATTTCTTGGACAAACCCGGCCTCATGGTGATTAATTTCGCAGCCCGTTTCTTCGATGACCCACAGGATTTCCTCCGCCGCATCCAAGAGTCCGTAGCTAAGCGCCCCCAGCCTCCGACGATGGTTTTGGAGGTCGCCAAGCCCCAGCCCATGAGGGTCGAGGTCCGACACCTCCCCCTCCATACCAAAGCTGGCGAACTCGTCGGAATAGCGGCGTTCCTGCGCAAGATTTAGCAACTCTCACCCCAGAAGCTTTGAAGGCGGCCCATAGGGCCGCCTGTTCCTTTTATCGGATGCGGAAGGAAAAGTACCCGATCTATTGCTTTTCCTCTTCAGCCAGGCTCTCCTGGCCTAAGAGGTTCCCGTTAAAACGGGAAGGTCGACCGGAAGGAAGAGGCTCCTCAATACATCCCTTTGATCACCAATATCACCGCGTTCTCCGTCACTCGATGATTCAGCGTCTTGTCCTCGAAACTCGACGTGCGGCGCTGGTAGGCCAGGTCCCCGAGATACTTCCCGCCCAACAGCTTCACCCCGAAGCCGAGCGTGATCTTAGTTCGGGTCTCGCCGTTCAGCGCAACCTTGGTATCCGGGTCAAAGGAGCTCCAAACATAACCCGTCCTAAAATAGGTATTGGCAGGCAAAGCCAGCTCGGCCCCGAACTTCGCGGTCTGCTCGCTCTCGATGAAGGCCGTATCCCGGCGCTGATAGCTCGTGCCCCCGAGGTGGTCGGTCTGGGTCTGCTTCCTCAGCCCGGCCTCAAGGCCCAGGAAAACCCGGGTCACCCTGTATCCCAGGCCACCGCCCAGATGCCACTCGCTGAACTGACTGTCGTAGCTCCGGTTCCCGAGCGTATCCTTGACCAGGGGACTCTTCGAGGAGTAGCCAGCCTCCCCACCCAGGTCCAAAGGCAGACGCGGAACAGCGGTCAAAAACCGAACGTCCCCCTCGTAGCCCGAGGTCTTGGCGCTCTCCCCTTTGCGCTTCAGGTTGGCCGAGGTCAGGAGCAGGTTCACGCCCCAGGTCGCCCAGCCGGGAAGGAAGATCGCGGTGAGCCCGCCGGAATAACCCGGCCCGGAATAGGTCTGGGTTGTGCTCCCGGACTTGGTGCTGAAGCTCGGGTAGTAAACATTGACCTGCGGACCGAGGGAGAGCTGAGCAGCGAGCGAAACCCGGCAGGCCAATCCGCCGCCCCAGTTGGTGAGCGTGGCGGTCTCCTTGGTGCTGTCGTTGGCGTAGCCGGCGCTGAAGAATTCCCCGCTGAACCCGTATCCGAATCTGCTGTTGAGCTCCATGTTGTACCCCAGGCTGGCCCGGGGAGTCGCCACATGGTCCTTGATGCGATGGTCCGTTCTTCGGACCCGGCTGTACCCCGCATCGAAAAGGAATGCCTGGGGCTTCCTGACCTCCTGGCCAAAGCCGTAATTCTCCTGCTTCTTCTGGCGCCAGACGAACGACGCCCCGGAAGGTTGAAAATCGAACTCCGGGATATCTTGCAGGTCCTGGGACGAGGAAAGCGAGGGCAGAAAGGTCCTGGCCACCGAAGGGAGGATCTCACCAATCACCTGATATTCCAGGGAATCCGTCAACCCCTGCGTGGTCGAGGTACGCCCGCCGTAAGAGACGTCGCCTTTGGCCGTGGACAGGCTCTCGTCCGCGAACAGCCCAGCGACGTTCCGTCCGAAGCGGAACAGGCTGATCTGGTTGGTCTCATCCCGAACCACCAGCCCGAGCTCCCCCATTCCGGAGAGCCGGACTTCGGTTGCCTGGACCAAAGAGAACAACAGACCCGCCAACGGTAAGACAATCCATAATCGCTTAAGCATGCTCTTGTCTCCTAATTTAGGTTCTTTATCGAGCCTTTGCCTAAGGAGGCTAAATTCAGGGTCGCCATAAAAAGAGAAAAGACGCCTGCCCACCGTTCGTGCTTGTGGACACAGCGTCCTGCTGTTCCTGCCATGAGACATCGTCCAAGCTCCTTTCACCACGTCAAAAGAAGTGATTCTGTCTCCTCCGAGACCGCCCCCAGCCCCTTCGGGCCGTCCCCGTTCAGGAGGATTATATCAAATCCCCCAGACAGTGTCAAGGGAGGGCGCGGAGGGGGAAGAACGGCGGCTTATGACATAAATAAACATAGGGGAAACACCCTTTTCACCCTACCCCGGATAAATTGTCAGGAGGCAATTCCGCTATGGGGGCAAGCCCCCCTTCGGCGCTCGCCTTGAAATAATTCCGTACTCGCTGAGCACCCCCCGGGGCATGGGGGAGCCTCTCCCCCATGCCCCATTATCCGGGAAACTACCCCCGGATGATGCCCCTTTTTCCACTTTTTCGCGTAAGTAGGGCCGACAAAGCACAGTTACACGCCCTGAACGAAAAAGCCCCCGGAAGGGGGACACCCGAAAGGCCTACGAAATCCGGAAGGGGTTTCCGAGGTATTCACGCCGTACTCACGCCGTATTCACGCCCTCCCCTCCCGATCCCCCCAAAAAATAACCAAAAATAGTTCAAAAAAGCCAAAAGTATGTCATTTTGGCATAATGTGTAGCAAATTGATACACCCTAAATAAGCACCCTCAAGGAAGCATAAAAAACCTATGATGCTAACTCGTCGTCTCGTATGCCTGAAGGATCAAACTGCTTGGTAATTGCCTGAATATCGAGAGGATCACCCCAGAGTTTCCGGCGGTCTTTATCGGGCAAACTCCAAAATAGATTAAGAGCGTTATCATCTTCAAAATGCTTCCAGAGACCTGGATTGAGTAAGAACGTTCGGATGCAGTATCGCGCTATTGCCCCAGCTTCATATGCTCTTTCGAAAAGGGTTAACCACTTCTCACGATCCGTTGATCCGTTTATATCACGTATCGAGCTATGAAGGTGTTCTACAGAACTGCGTATATCAAACAACTCTCCAAGAAGTTGATGGTGGCCAGGCCCGATAAACAACTCCGTTCTTGAGAGAAATCTTTTTCTTGTTTTGCCGGGTTCAGGAAATATAAAACCTTCAATACACCTAACAAAATGATGCAGGCTTTCGTCAGCAGCCTCACTTTCAATACCAGCAAAAAAGATGCTGAAGACATGATTAAAACGGTCATATTTACCTTTGCGGGGGATAATATCTATCGCCGATGCAAGCTTCGCAACTAAATTTAAGCGACCGATATCAATGTTATCAATAGGAGAACCAGGGATATAGTGTGGATTAGGGAGACCCCTATATTCCCTGACGTCTATATTCCCTTTCTGACTTGCACCAGTAAGGAGAAGAGGTTGTCCATCACATCTAAGAAACCCGGAAAGCATAAGACCTTGATAAAATTTATATATTCGCAACTGGTATTTTCTGTTATCTCCATCTAGTGTCTCTGGCTCAGCAGAGGGACCCTTTGTAAGCAAAAACAATTGTGCCATCTCAAGCTCTGAGGTAGCAATACTGCCGATCCATTCTTTCCAATGATCGGCTAAATTAAACGGAAACGTAGTATTTACCCACAAATCCGGTTCTACTTGAAGTTCTCCGGATATATCAATTCTAACAAGCAATTGAGGTATTGCTATTAATGCGTATTTTTCCCTTGATTCGACTCGATAAGTTATCATCCTTAGCCCTTCAATCTGGTTCCGAAAGGCGCTTTTGAATGGGCGTAATCCATGCAGGATCTTTTTCAACTTCTAATACACTCTTCCAGAAAGTCCTTGCTTCCTTTCGTCTTCCCTCCAAATCATTAAGAAGTGCTACGCTTTGGAAAAATCCAACATCATCCCCAGATATGCTAAAAACCAAATACTCTCTTGCTTCTTCGAGACTACCTTTCTTTTCGAGCAAATGATAAAGGATTAGGTTTGCTGCCTTAAGATCTTTTTTAAAACGGACCGCCTCTTTTAATTCCTCTATAGCTTCATCGTACTTTCCCATCATGCCAAGGTAGATGCCATAGTTAAAGTGTAAATATGGGTCATATGGGTTAAATTGAAGGCCTTTTGCCCAGGGGTTTTCAGTAGGGCTTTTAATTGTTTCTTTGTATTCTCCGAGCTCTTGAGCAGGGATATTTATATTTTTATTCTCATCCTCAGCAATATATAAACCATTTTCTCCAACACTTACGAAACTTAAACCATTCCACTGGTAGGTGTCATAATAACCCTGGCTTCCGATCGGAATCTGAATAGTTGCTCCTGGAAGAACGATTGCTTGGCTTTGTCCATGAATGTGACCAATTATCTTCATAGGATTTACATGGATGCCTCTTGGAGTAGAATTCCAAAGATTATGGTCAAAAGCCCATACAGATAGTTCTAATTCAAGGCTTCCATCTCCGACTGCGCAAAGAACTTCAGGATAGGAGTCTCGATTTACATCTAATAGAGCCAAGTGAAAGAAATGGTTTTCCTTGGGAAAGTTATCAACAAGTCCTTCGATGATCATTGGAAACGAATCCCTTGCTTTATTAAGGAGGAAACTAACCCCACCAGGTAACCCGCCACGCTTTCCCAAAAATATTTGTTCATCAAAACCATCTCCATCAATGTCGCATTCAAGGGCAATATCAGGAATTACATCCCAAGACCAAGTGGCCTCCGAAAGGAATCGGCCTTTCAATAACTTGCATTGCAATGGAAGAACAGAAACATCTTGAGGTTCAGAGACCGAAGAAAAGCCGGCAACTACTTTAAGGATTTCAGAAACGACGAAAGGTAAACCACGGGAAGTAGGGGCTGCTACACGGCCAGCAAGAATGGGCGAGTAACGTTGCACATCTTCCCTTGTTACATTATGCCAGACAGGAAGAATGACTTTATTACCATCCACTTCCTTAGAAGCTAACCCATCCAACTCTTTTTGCGGCCAGTCTTTTACAAAGAAAGCTGGGCTCAGAACAACGACGCCGTAACGCGATTGGCTTAATCCTTTATCTATTGTTCGCAGAAGGCTATCACCAAGCGTCAGGGTGAATTCATCATACCAAACCCTCAATCCTTTTTCTCTTAATTCGTGTGCCAAAGGACGCACAAAATCCTCTTTGTTTTCAGAGGCATGACAGATAAATACGTCATAAACAAGGCCGTCTTTTAGATTAACATTTCCTGAAACCTCCACCGGCCCAATCGGCTCAACTCCGGGAGGATAATAATATTCAGATAGCGAAGAAGTAGGCTTTGGGAGACGTATTTCTATGTCTCGCAGTTGGAGAATGGGCTCCTTACTCAAAAGAACTGCCCTCTCTACAGCAGACCTAAGCTCGCTTACATTCCCTTCCCAAGGATATCGAAGCATGACATCGATAGCTTCCCGAGAAAAACCCCTAATGTCCTTGCCAAATTCGCCTGAGAAGACCTTGAGAAAGAATTGAGCCAAAAGATAAATATCCTTACCTCGCTCTCGGAGAGGAGGAACTTTTAGGGAAACCACCTTCAAGCGGTAGAACAGGTCCCTTCGGAAGCGCCGGAGGGCGACCTCTGCCTCGAGGTCCTTGCTCGTGGTGCAGATCACCCGGACATCCACCTTGCGGGGTTTGGTTTCCCCGATGCGGTGAATCTCCCCCTCTTGGAGAACCCGTAGAAGCTTGGCCTGCACCCCATAGGAGGCCGTGGAGACCTCTTCCAGAAGGATCGTTCCCCTGTAGGCCTCCTCGAACAAGCCGTCTTTGTCCCCGGAGGCCCAGGTGAACGAGCCCTTCTTGTACCCGAAGAGCTCGGACTCGAGAAGGGGCTCGGGAAGGGCCCCGCAGTCCACACCCACAAACGTCTTATCCTTACGCTTACTCAACGCATGGACGGCCCTTGCTATGAGCTTTTTACCAGTTTCGGATTCACCTTCAATTAAGATGGTCGCCTCTGTAATTGCGAGTTGTTTGACCTTACTGTAAAGGTCAAGCATAGGTGGAGAGGTACCTATTAAGCCAGGAAGTCCTTCAGGCGCAGAAATATTCCCCTCTAAAATTTTATTTTCCCCTTCTTCGTCATTCATTTTACATTTTGGAATAGTAAATTCTTTGAATCCTTAAAGGCAGTGAATGGCTTATAGGTCGCACGCTGTGCGCCTCTACTCCCCAGCCTGAAGGCTGGGTTTTTGGTTATAGCAAACCATTCAAGATAGCGTCCATATTAGAAACAAAATAACTAAACCCGTAGCGTTCGAATATAATACCATCGCCAAAAAGATGTTTATATCGTTTTTCGGTGTCTTCAACCTTCCTTCGTTTTTCCTCTCTTCTCTCTTCATTGTCATTTTCATCGTAAAAGTTCACGACAAGGATTACAGGCCTCGGAGTAGAGTTTGATATAGCCCTTGTGAGCATACATCTGATATGAATATCCGCATCTTGTAATGAGTAACCAATAAAGATTACAAACTTCGATGTGGAAACAGCTCGCTCTGCACGTTCCCAGGTTTCTTTTATTATGCGATTATCATAAACCTTAAACATTGTCGGTGAGACTATTAGAGTCTCGTAGGGGGACGTACACATTTTCGATGTGCATAGATACTTGCGCTCTTGAGCTCTTAAAGCACCTTTTTCAAAAGCTGTGATATCGAGTTCCTGACATCGGGGACACCATAGCCAATTAAGCGATCCATGTATTTTATATAATGGTATTTTGCCACGATTAAAAATTGATGATGTAATCCAGCCCAAACTTTCTTGGGCCTTAAAATAGGCATCCGCCCCACCCACGCCGGTCCACATATCTGCACCGCCACGTTGTAAATGGTGGCTCGGTTCAAGAACTGACCTCACAATTATTCCATAGTTGAAATTTTTAACCCTAAAGAGCTCATTATCTAAGACGATATCATAGTTCGTAGATATAAGAGATACCTTAGGATTGGATATTTCCATTAGCTTTCCAACAAACATACGCATCACATCGTTATTAGGACATAGTTCGGGAGCAAGCTTTGTCTCCAGAACCTTGCACATTAAAAAAATGAGGTTGTCTTTTAGCTTAAGAATATCCTCATATCTAAGCTCCCGTGTAAGAGATAACCTCTCATGGCAGTAAAGGTCCAATAAACTTAAAACATCTTCAATACGAGGAATCGGGTCAACATCAATATTTCTTACATTATATACCTTATTCATAAATTTCAAAAGTTCCTGAACTATCTCATTCGAGGTACCTTCATTAAGGTGCAAAATTTCCTTAAGTAGATCGTCACCGATAGGAGCATCCGGAGCGATAGCCTTTGAAGCACCCGCCCCAAAGAAAAATGTAATTGGCATTTCAGACCAAGCACTCATTTCTAACCTTCCATCAAAAGGGTCAAGGCGTCGGCACTACTTAAAAGTGTCTTCGACAAGTTTGATGTCATCTTTCGTGAGGCCGTAGAGGTCGTAGACCAGGTGGTTGATCTGGCGGTCGGTGGAGGAAATCTGGCGCTGGAGGAGGGTTTTATCGTTCTCCGACCTCGCCTTCGCCAACTCCTTGTGAAGCCCCATCATCCGCTCGACCAACCCGATCATCTTATCGCACCGTGTCTCCCGTGATGAGGTGATGTGTAACTCTGCCAAATGACCACGCTTAATTTGGTTGCCCTCTCTCTCACCCAGAAACGAGTTTGGGACAGGCAAAAAAGCGGTCCCCACGCCGCCTTTTATTAAATATACTGCCTTTATAAGATTTCTATCTTTCCTTTTTCATTCACCAGGTAACATTTTAGTTTCAATATTGCTAGGACAGGACTCACATTACTGATTAATTGACGATACCTTGGTTTATCAGGAAGGCCCAAGCCAATAGAACAACTCCTGTCTTTGCTCTTTGCTTTTAATAAAGAATGAATAGCCTCTGAAAACCAATGTTTTGCCAGTAAAGAAGTGTGCGCTTTTTTCTTTTCGCCTAATTTGGGACCTCTTACATATTTATCCGAAGGAAAGCCCTTCGTTTCGATAATCAACCTCTTTTTTCCTTTTCGGGCTTCAATATCGGGACCCCTCGCCATCTTATCGCGATTATATCTAATATCTTCATACTTACTTTTACTCAAAAAGGTCACGATTTTAAGTTTCACGTTTGTTTCTTCGAACCACTCATCCTCATAACGCCATTTTTTATTCATCCTAAATCTCAACCCAATAATCCTATTTGCGCTCAAGCTCTTCGTAGATGCTGGTGAACTGCTCAAGTGCGGATTGGAGGTTTTCGGCGATGTCGCGGGCGATGACCTGAGGATCGGGAAGATTCTCGGTATCCTCAAGGCTCTCATCCTTAAGCCAGAAGATGTCCAGGCTGGCCTTGTCCCGCTGAATCAGGTCGTCGTAGGCGAAAGCTTTAAAGCGCTCGGATTCCTTGCGCTTACGGCGGTTATCAGGGTTATAGCATTGTATAAAATCCTTTAGGTCCTCGTAGGTCAGGGTATTGGTCTTAAGCGTGAAATGCTTATTGGTCCTGAGGTCATAAATCCAGAGCTTCTCGGTCCAGGGCTTCTCGCTGGCTGGCTTACGGTCGAAGAAGAGCACGTTGGCCTTGACCCCCTGGGCGTAAAATACCCCAGTGGGAAACCTGAGGAGGGTATGAACATCGCATTCCGCAAGCAGTTTCCGCCTCACCACCTCGCCCGCCCCGCCCTCAAACAAGACATTATCCGGCACCACGATGGCAGCCCTGCCATTAATCTTCAAGAGCGTCTTAACATGCTGGAGGAAGTTCAACTGCTTGTTAGAAGTAGTTACCCAAAAGTCGTTCCGCTCGTAGGATAGTGATTCCCTTTCGGCCTTACCCTCGCCGTTCACGATGGTGATGCTGCTTTTCTTCCCGAAAGGAGGATTGGTCAGCACAATGTCGTAGCGATCCCCGGGGTCCGAAACCAAAGAATCCCCGGAGTCAATCGGGCTTTCATCTCCCCCGATACCGTGAAGAAAAAGGTTCATCACGCAGAGCCGCACCACATCATCCACGATGTCCTTGCCCTTGAACGTGTTCAGCTTAAGGAACCGCTTCTGCTCCTTGTCCAACTGGAAGCGTTTAATCAGATAATCATGAGCCGCAAGAATGAATCCCCCGGTCCCGCAGGCCGGATCGCAGATCGTCATCTTGGGCTCGGGACGGACCACCTCCACCATCGCCTTAATCAAGGCCCGCGGGGTAAAGTACTGCCCCGCACCGCTCTTGATGTCCTCGGCGTTCTTCTGCAAAAGCCCTTCGTAAATCTCGCCTTTCACGTCAATATCCAAGCCCGTCCAGGCCTCGGCATTGATCAACTCGACCAACCGCCGGAGCTTAGCCGGGTCCTGAATCTTGCTCTGAGACTTCTTGAAAATAACGCCCAACAACCCCTTCCCCTTCCCTAAGGACTCAAGGATGTGGCGATAATGAACCTCCAATTCATCCCCGTCCCTATCCAAGAGGCTTTTCCAGTCATAGCCCTTGGGAATCGCGGAAGGCTTGTTAAACGGCGGCTTCGTCTGCTCATCCGCCATTTTAAGAAAAAGCAAATAGGTTAGTTGCTCCACATAATCCCCATAACTCACCCCATCGTCCCTCAGGACGTTACAATAATTCCAAAGCTTCTGCACAACCGCCGAAGATTCATTAGCCATGTTCCTTCAACCTCATCCGCTACGCTTTACCCTTTTCCCAAAACCCCGCTTAACCCTCACCTCAACCCCCTTCTTAGCCCTCTCTTCCTTAATCCTCTCCAACAACACACTCGCCGGTTCATCCCTCGAATCCTGGGACACCAACTTACCTTCAAAAGCCCTCTTCAAAATACTCTGCCGCAGCCTCTCCGCCCGTTTCAGGGTTCTATCCACAACTTGGTTAATCTCGTCAGAAACCGAACATCGGCTCTCTATTTCTTCAACGATGCGATGTTGCTCGGAGAGTGGAGGAAGGGGAACAGAAACTTTTTTAAGGGTCCCCATATTTATATTCTTCTGAGCCGTTGCAGGAGCAAACGATTCCAGATTATCCTTTATGGTTTTAAAGAAGAAATGAACATATTTGACATCACATATTTTAACATTTGGAATAAAACCGACTATACTGTCAGGAAAGCAGGCCGAGACACCCAGCAAAGCTGTTTCGGCAATATTGGCCGCTATAGTTATACATAAGGTATTTACCGGCCACAATCTACTTTGTTTTAGACCAATATCGTTGTATGTCTGATTGTAGCTGTGCATCACCCCATTAGAATTTTTTACATCACCAGTTTGAATAAAAGGATATTTCCCTTCAAAAAGCCTTTTATCGTCCCTGGGACGGTGTTTGGATTTACCGCGGCTTAGCTCCCCCATTTCACTTAAATAAGACTTCGTCCAGCCTTGCGGCAACCCGATATTTGGTTCCGATGCTTCAATATGTTGAACCCCTATGGAAGGACGCCATTGTTCGGTCAATTTGCCCTCAAAGGCCGATTTCAGAACCGCTTGGCGGTAGCGCTTCAATTCGGCCTTGATTCTGTTCAAGGCCTCCACGCCCGCATCCAGCCGAGTGTAAAGCTCCTCAATCTTAGCGACGATGCGATGCTGTTCGGGGAGAGGGGGTAGAGGAATGGGAGCTTGCTTTAGTTTAGAGGCATTGACATTAGGAATAGAAATACCAAGACTTATTTCTGAAATAAAATCCCAATAGTAAGGGCTTTTCAAATATAATGCCAAGTATTTATCATTGATCAACGGTCTAAAACGAATCAAGTAGGATGCAAATACTGCATTAGATGGGTTTCTTATTAGAAAGCTGTAACCTACAGAACCGGCTCTTGAAATTACAATATCACCATTTTTAAGTAAGTATTTACCCACCTGAGGAGGTTCTTTTTTACAAAAAGGAACCTTATCCCAAATAATACATCCTGAAGTAATGTCGGTGGTTCTTAACAATTGTAGCGACCCTTCTTGCGACGAACTTGTAGTCCACCCATATTGGGGATCCAAACACAGTTCTCCTAATTTCGACCATACCCAACTTCGGGGCAAGTTTTTTTTAATGGCTAGTCCATTTGGTGAAGCCATATTTTCTTTCCCTCTTTTCGAAAGCGTCCTTACCTCCCTCAAGGATTTCACACACATGATCCCTTATACCTTTTTTCAATAGAACCCCCTTTTGGCAAGTATCTTCAAATTGATTTTCAAGAGCCCCCGAAACAAATTCGAACTTGTATTCCTTATTTTCACGACCGGGTTCCTGCCCATCTTGGTTGGCTACGATAATTTCTTCGGAGTCAGTGGACACGACTAAATTGGGATTGTGAGAGATCATTATAAGCTGTCTTTTAACTTTCTTGGTTTTAATGAATTCACTCAATTCGCTATAGATTGTTCTGTTGTCTAAATTGTCTTCTGGTTGATCTATCAAAATTGGATCTGTAGCATTACTTAGATGTAAATATAGTTTTAATAGGACTAAGCCCCGTTTCCCTGGTGACATTTCCATAATGGCATCACCGTGCTGGATAAGATTAAACCTGATTAAAAAGTAGTCTTCCATTAACTTTGCAATTGCATCTTTAGAGGTTCTATTGGTCTTGAGTTTGACGTTATCATCGCCGCCCTTTAAAATGGAGTTAAACATAACTTTAACATTAGTTAAATGGTCTGCTTCAGAATAAACATATTGTTTATCGTTGTTAAAAAAAGGTAGTGATGTATGCAAATCAAGGCGTTTATCTAACATATCTTCAAATTGAGTCGAGAATTTAACACTATTGAATATGAGATTTGCTTGAAGCTCGATATCTTCGATTTTCTTATATTCATCCCTACCTAATTCACTTCCGATTGATTGATAAATTTTGAATGTATTATCATAAAACTTAAAGATATTATCCTTTACGCGGACAATTTTATCTTCTGTTATCTTTATCTCTTTTTCTTTTGTTTCTATCTTCACAAGGAGTTGGCTCTGTTCAGCGCTTTTGGATTGCAAGGTTTGCAACAGTACTTGATTTTTGAATTTCGTCAAGTAAGGTTTTAGGCTTTCTTCATTTTTAGACTTATCCTCGATAATATTATTCTGTTTCAACACAAGTTCTTCAAGAATGGCAAATTCCTTGCTAATAAGTTGAGATACAACTTTCGCCACCTGATTATCAATATTTCTCTTAATACTATCATAAATACTTATAACCTCTGGGTCCCCAGCAAAAACAAGTTTGCGTTCATCAATTCTTGACTGAACATCTTGAATAAACTTATTCGACTGCTCTTTGATATATTTTTTAAGATTCTCCAAATCATCAATGACCATACGCAACCTTTTTTCTTCTCTTTCCGTATCTTCTTTTTGCTCCGTGAGCAGCTTGTATTGCTCATTCTCATCTGCAGACATACCTGATTTTAACCGTAAATCGTCCATCTGTTTTTTTATCTTTGCTAATTCTTTTGTAATGGCCGTCTTATCCCCTAGTTCTTTCAAATCTAATTTATGGCCTTCCTGTTCAGTTAGTAATGTAAAAAGAGAAATGACTTCTCTGGCAATTGTATCCGTATTTCCTTTAATTTTGGCCTGTTCTTTTGCAAGGAATTCTTGGAATGCTATATTTTGCCCCAAGATTTCGAATATTAAATTATTCAAGCTCTCCTCTTGTCTCCGCTCTGCAAGAGTGTTAATGTATAATTGAGGCAGATAAGTTATATTTCTATTTCTTTTCGATGTAGGATCTGATAACTTTTGAATCACACCATCTTTCCACTGAACTTCAAAGTCAAAATCGTCGAACTTGTAATCGATAGTTGTATCTTTTATTCGTTCCAATACCTGCTTTGGATCTATGGTTTTCGCTATGTGGAATAAAAGTAGTGACTTTCCTGAGGATTTACCGCCAATAATTGAATTTAAATTGGGATTGGTTTCAATCCATTTTGAAGAGAATAGTCTTCTACCCGAATTGTCTACAAACCTAACTTGATCTATGACAAGGTAGTCTGCCTTTTCCTCGGGTTTATATTCCTGGATTCTAACCCGCGCGGAAGGTTCATAAACAACTTGTTTCAACCCCTCAAAAGAAGGATCCGCCTTAATCCATGTGAACCTTTCAAGCTCTGGCTTACATATATCGTCTAAACAATGAGCATCGGAGCCATGAATACAAGGTTTTAGACTCCCGTATTTTCTGATAACCTCTTCTGGATTGTCACTGCCTTCACCAATAAAATATAACCTATCGTTTGGATTACCAGAAAAAATACAATGTGCGAACCTGTAAATCTGCTCCCTGGTTGCAACAAGACCTGAATGTTGAATTCCAGATAAACCATCCTTGCTACTATTCGAGACTACGACTAACACATTGTCAGATAGAGTCTTATCTTTACGGAGTATTTCTTCTACCTGTGTATAGGAAACTTTAAACTGCTCTAAACCTACTTTGTAAGCAGCTTTCTCTTCAAGGGCAGTTGAATTTTTGAATTTTCTACCTAAATTTATTAAATCAGATTTGGTGCATTTGAAATTGTCACCTCTATATTTAAACTCTAAACTTGAGAATAATTTACTCTCCAAATCATCAGTAATACTTGGGGAAATAATTAGATGAAGATTGATTGCGATGTCCTCTGCTGTAACTGGTAGGATTCGCAGTTCAACATTCGGTAGAATTAAGGCAATATTATCAAGCTTTCCTTGTGCCTTCCATTCACGCACCCTGAGGTAACCATCGATTGAAAAGTAATCAGTAATACCCAGGACTGAAATATTCTGAAGACCGTTTAATTTCATAAGGTATTTCGACCATTTATCTTCTTCATCAGTGCCTTCAAACTGATCGTTTAGTACAGATGAAGGTGTGTGTATATGTAAATCCCAAATCCTCCATTCAGAACCTCTCGGGTATTGTAACAAACTAGACATTTACCTTCGCTCCTTTCCTAAATCAGACCGCCAACACCTCGTTCATCTCCTCCAACACCCTCCCGGCCCCCTCCCCAAACACCTTCCCAAACCTCACCGCCCCGCCCTTCTCATAAAACGGGGCAAACTCGAAATCCTCCGGACCGATGGAGAGCGAGGTCGCAATATGCTCCTTGATCAGCCAGAGCCACTCCTTCTGCTCCGTGGAAAACTTCCTCCCATCCCGCTCCAGGCCGGAAAGCCAGGCCTCATAACGCTGGTTAACCGTCTCTGTAAACGGCTCCAAAACCTCACTTTGACCCAAGGCGAACCGCACCAGGGAAATCAGGTTCGTCAGAATCTTCTGCGGCCCGGCTCCCCGGACCCTGGCCCGCTCCAATTGCTGATAAGCCTGCCAGACCTTCTCGGTCGTCAGGAGAAGCGGAGGTTTGGAAAGAGCCTCGCCCAAGTCCCGGATCGCCTCATAGGTCAGGTGCCGCTGACCATAGGGCCTAGAGTAAATAAGCTGCAAAGCCGTCAGCTCGTCCTTGTGCTCGGCAATGAACTTCTTGAAAGACTCCACGATGCCACGAGCCTTCTCCTTCGCCTGCTGGTCGAATCCCGCTTCCAGCAGGTCATCCTGGCTCACCGTATCAATAATCTGCTCGTTCCGCTTCTTAATCTCGCTGAGCGTGTTTCTGAACTCCGCCCTGTCAAACGGGGCACAGGCCCTGGAGAGAAGCCCTTTGGAAGCCTCCTTAACCTGGTCCTCGGACGGCGAATCCGTGTTAAAAGCCGCCTTCGCTTCCTCCTCCTGCTTATCCGGGTCCAGGGCAGCCAACAGGCTATTGATGATTTCTTTCAACGGCTTGCCCCCGGAAACCTTCTGAATCACCTGCTTGTCGTTCTCGGTGACCTCCTGGTCCAGCCTCGCCAACCGGCCGGCCAGCGAGGTGAGAGTATCCTCTTCCCGGTTCCCAAGCGCCACCCAGGTAAGCAGCTTCTCAAAGGGCACGTTCCGCTTCCGCTCCAGGGGCCGGGAGTCCGTCTTGTCGTTCTCGCAAACCCCCACCGCATCCACGATCACAAAATGCGTCTTGTGGGAAGTGTCCGGAGTCACGGATTTCAAATCGGTCTCGGAGATCACCCGGGTCCCCCGGCCCTTCATCTGCTCAAAATAGACCCGGGATTTGATGTCCCGCATGAAAATCAGACATTCCAAAGGCTTGATGTCCGTGCCCGTGGAAATCATGTCCACGGACACCGCAATCCGGGGATGGTAGGAATTCCGGAAGCTGGTAATTAGGTCTTCAGGCTTCTCGCCCGTGGTCCGATAGGTGATCTTCTTGCAGAACTCGTTGCCCTTGCCGAACTCCTCGCGAACGATGTGCACGATGTCCTCGGCATGGGAGTCATCCTTGGCGAAAATCAGGGTCTTGGGTACCTCCTCACGGCCCGGAAAAAGCTCTGTAAAAAGCCGATCCCTGAATGTGCGGACAATAGTCCGTATCTGGTCGGGAGCCACCACAGCGCGGTCCAGAGCTTGAGGCTCATAGACCAGGGCATCGTCCAACTGCTCCCAGCGTGTCTTCCGGGTCAGCTTATCCCGCTTATCCACGAAGTACCCGGCCTCGACTTGGCTGCCCTGCTCCGTGATCTGGGTTTTGATACGGTAGACCTCGTAACCCACGTTCACCCCATCCGCAACGGCCCGGTCGTGGTTGTATTCCATAACCAGGTTCTGGTCGAAAAAGCCCAGAGTCTGCTTGGAGGGAGTAGCGGTCAAGCCGACGATAAAGGCATCGAAATACTCCAAAACCTGGCGCCAGAGATGGTAAATGGAACGGTGGCATTCATCCGTTACGATGAAGTCGAAGGTCTCGATCGGCAGCTTGGGGTTATAACTGACTTCCTTGGGTTTCTCTTCCCAAGGGGTGAGGTCGAAAACTGAGCGCTCCTCTAACTCCGGATCGAACTCCGCCTCGCCCTTAAGCATGGAATAAAGCCTTTGGATGGTGGTGATGCATACCCGGGAAACAGGGTCCAGGGCATTGGAGGCGAGGTGCTGGAGGTTATAAAGCTCGGAGAACTTACGCCCATCATCCGGGGTGGTGAAATTCTGAAACTCCCGCCTGGCCTGACGACCCAGATTGGTCCGGTCCACCAGGAAGAGGATCCTTTTGGCGTTGGAGAACTTGATCAGCCGGTACATGAAAGAGATCGCGGTGAAGGTCTTACCTCCGCCCGAGGCCATCTGGATAAGCGCTTTTGGCCGGGCCTCGGCAAAAGACCTTTCCAGCTTGCGGATGGCCTCGATCTGGCAGTCCCGCAGGCCCTCGGTGATCAAGGGAGGCATCGTTTTAAGCCTGGCTCGCAAGGTACAACCCTGGGAAAGCCAATCCTGGAGGGTTTCGGGCTTATGGAAAGCGAAGACCCGGCGGGAACGGGGTTCCGGGTCTCTTAAATCCCGGAAGTAAGTCTCAATCCCGGTGCTTTCGTACCCGAAAGGAAGGGGCTCCTGAACTTTGGGAAGATGCTCAGGAAGGCGGGTGACGTACTTTTCGGTCTGCTCGGCAACCCCGCTCAGGGTGGTCCCTTCGGGCTTGGCCTCGACGGCCCCAACTGCCGTGCGATTTACAAATAAAAGGTAATCGGCGTGACCGGAAGGAAGGGGAAATTCGCGGATGGCTACACCCAGGGAGGCGCCGAGGTTCAAATCCTGGCAGTTTTGCAGTGTCCAGCCCGCGGCCTGGAGGAGTTGGTCTATTTTCTCTCTGGCTTTTTCTTCGGGGGTCAATGGGTTTTGCTTTTAGAATGAATTTAGCCGAGCCTTCGGGCTCGGCTAAGAGACCCGGAGGGTCCTGCCAATTAATAAGCGAATTATACCGGAAAAGGTAGGAAAAGTCAAGGCCTCAAGAGCGGGGAAAAGTGAAAGGTGAAACGTGGAACATTTAAAGGAAAAAAGAGCCAACATGACCAACGGGACAAAAAATAGAAAAAACTTGTTCCCTCCCTTTACAAACGCCCATGATTATGTTATACTAATTTGGTAAACAAATTAACTACTAATACTTCCATGAAGCGCAAAAATGGCCTCTTCGTTACCTCCATCAATCCCCTTGAAAAAGCCACCAGCCAGCAAATCCCGCTCTACCTCTCCAGGGTCCCGGCAGGCTTCCCTTCCCCAGCAGAAGACTACGTGGACAAGAAGCTCGACTTGAACGAGCAGCTCATCCAGCACCCCGCGGCCACGTTCTTCATCCGCGTGGACGGGGACTCCATGATCGAAGCCGGGATCCACTCCGGGGACATGCTCGTGGTAGACCGCAAGCTCGAGCCCGGAGACCAGAGCGTGGTCGTCGCAGCCCTGGAGGGCGAGCTCACCGTCAAACGGCTCATCAAGAGGAACGGCAAGCTCTACCTCGCCCCCGAGAACCCCAAGTTCAAGCCCATCGAAGTCAATCCCGAGACCGGGGTCGAGGTCTGGGGCGTAGTCGTACATTCCATCCACAACGTCAGGTAAGCCGTGCGCCCGATCATCGCCCTGGCCGACTGCAACAATTTCTATGTCTCCTGCGAGCGGGTCTTCGACCCCAGGCTCGAAGGCAAGCCCGTGATCGTCCTCTCCAACAACGACGGGATCGTGGTCGCCAGGTCCAACGAGGTCAAAGCCCTTGGCGTCCCCCTGGGCAAGCCCATCTTCGAGTGCCAGGACCTCGTGGAAAAGCACAATATCCTCTTGTTCTCTTCCAACTACACCCTGTACGCCGACATGTCCCAGAGGGTGATGAACATTCTGGAGGAGTACACCCCGGAGATGGAGCGCTACTCCATAGACGAGGCCTTTTTATCATTCAAGGGGATGACCTTCGACCTCACAGACTACGCCAGGGGGATTCGCGATACCGTCAAGCGTTCGACCGGAATCCCCGTAACCATCGGGATCGGACCCTCTAAGACCCTGGCCAAGGTCGCCAACAAGATCGCCAAGAGAACTTCCAGCCTTCGGGGCGTGTTCGATATAACGGACCACCCCAGGATAAAGGACTACCTGGCCCAGATCGAGGTCGGGGACATCTGGGGCGTGGGCTTTCGGTACTCCGAGATGCTCCAGGAGAACGGGATCAAGACCGCTTTGGACTTCACCCGGGCCGACGATATCTGGGTCCAGAAGCGCATGACCATCAGAGGCTTGATGACCCTGAAGGAGCTCCGGGGAGAGCCCTGCATCCCGTTCGAGCCCGCTCCCCCGCCCAAGAAGGGCATCATGAGCTCCAAGGGTTTCGGGATCGAGACCGACCGCAAGGATGACCTCAAGGAGGCCCTGGCGGACTACACCGCCCAGGCCGCATTCAAACTCAGGAGACAGAAGTCCCATTGCTCTGTGATCCATGTCTTTATCCAGACCAGCATGTTCAAGGCCGAGGGGAAATATTCAGGGGGAATATCCGTTCGTCTCCCGGTCCCGACCTCGGACACCGGGGTCCTGACCCAGGCCGCTCACCAAGGGTTGGAGCGGGTCTACCGGCCGGGATACCTCTATCGCAAGGCCGGGGTCATGCTCACTGAGATCATCCCGGAGCAGGCCTGCCAGCCGGACCTATTCGGAACGGCCTTGAGCACCGAAAGGAAGCTCAACCTGCTCCGGGCCATGGATGCCCTGAACACCCGGTTCGGGCGCAAGACGGCCCAGATGGTCGCAGCCGGGACCCTGAAACTCTGGGGCATGCGCAGGTCAAAGCTCACCCCGAGATACACCACGGCCTGGGAAGACCTCCCGGTCGCAAAAGCTAAGCTTTAAAGGCACTTATCGCCTTCCAATGTCTCTTACTCGGATGAACGCGACCGATTTAGACTCCCAGGCATTGACGCACCTCCTGGAGGAGCTCGTGAAGCTCCCTGGTATCGGCCGGAAGAGCGCCCAGCGGATCGCGTTCTACCTGCTTAAGGCCCCGGATGAGGAGGCGAAGGCCCTGTCCCGGGCTCTGTCCGAAATCAAGGAGAAGATCCAATTCTGCTCGGTGTGCTACACCCTGACCGAAAAAGACCCTTGCGGGATCTGCGACAACGATGGTCGGGAGCATGGGATGATCTGCGTGGTCGAGGAGCCCCAGGACGTCCTGAGCCTGGAGCGCACCGGGGAGTACCGCGGTCTGTACCACGTCCTGGGCGGAGCTCTCTCACCCTTGGATGGCATCGGACCCGAAAAACTCCGGTTCCGCGAGCTCCTGGACCGCCTCAAGGAGAACCCGGTCCGGGAGGTCATCGTGGCCACAAATCCGACGCCCGAGGGTGAAGCCACAGCCCTTTACCTTTCCAAGCTCATCCGGCCCTTGGGCATCCAGGTCACCCGGATCGCCAGAGGGCTGCCGATTGGTAGCGCCCTGGACCTGGCGGACGAGGCCACCTTGAAGCGGGCCTTGGAGGGCAGAAAAGAGATATAGTGGTAAGTATAAGCGCTTTTCGAAGAATCCCGGATAATACACTATAAATCCAACTAGTTAGAGGATGTCATGTGCGGACGCTGCACGCTTCATACCGTTGTCAAAGAAATCCAGGAGCGGTTCAAGATCGAACAGGCCGAGATCCCGTTCCAGCCCAGCTACAATATCTACCCCAGCCACCCGGTCCTTGCCGTAGTCAAGGACGAGGCCGGGGAAAAGCATCTTCAGGAGTTCATCTGGGGCCTCGTGCCCCCCTGGGTGCCGGATCCCGTCGAGGGAATCCCCAATGCCCGGGCCGAAGGCGTGGACGTGAAGTCCAGCTTCCGGGGGGCCTTCCGCAAGCGCCGCTGCCTGGTCGTGGCCGACGGGTTCTACGAATGGCAGAAGGCCGGAAAGGCCAAGATTCCGATGTATATCCGGCTTAAATCCGGCAAGCCCTTTGGGTTCGCAGGGCTGTATGAGATCTGGCGGCCCAAGCCGGACTCCCTCCTCCAGCATGAGGTCGCCACCTGTACGATCATCACTACCGAGCCCAATGAGCTGATGAAGCCCATCCACAACCGCATGCCGGTGATCCTGCCGGAGAAAGCCGAAGACCTCTGGCTGGACCCCAAGATAGACAACATCCCGTTCCTGCGCAGCCTGCTCCGGCCCTACCCCGAGGGCGAGATGGAAGCCTACGAGGTCTCCACCTTCGTGAACTCCCCCAAGAACAACACGCCGGAGTGCATCGCCCCGGTCGGAACCGTCCCCAAGCTGCAAACCGAAATTCTCTCCCTGGACACCCCGGAGAGCCGGAAGGCCTCAAAGGAGAGGTTAAACAGGATCGTGAGGGAACGCCGTGGGGACTGAGCAGACCATTGGAACTCAAACCGGGATGGATGGTTCCAACGAATTGTATGAAAGAGGCTTGGCCTACGCCGAGGAGTGCGAGCGGGACGAAGCGATAGCTGCATTCCGGGAGTGTCTTAGGCTCAACCCCAGCCATTCCCAGGCCCACTGCCAGCTGGTAAGTCTTCTAAGCGATCAGGGGTTTCTCGCAGAGGCGGAGAGGGAGTACCGGGAGGCCCTGGGCTTGAAGGCGAACTACCTGGAGGCGTATAAGGGTCTTGCTGAATGTCTTGACGGCCAAGGCCGGGAGGAAGAAGCAAAAATATGCTGGAAACGGGCTTTTGAAATTGAGAAGAACCCCAGCGAACGGGAACGTATCGCGTTCCAGTTGTCAGAGGATGGTTAACGCAGGGCGTTAACAAGATCGGGCGGCCCATGGTCGGAGTCCCATGGAAATCCGGAAACGCGAAATTTCGCGTTATTTTTGCGTCGTCATGGGCCGGTTACGCAGAAAATTCCTCGTGCGACGCGAAAACAACGGACGCGCAACACGGAATCAAAAGACGCGCAACGCGGAATCAAAGGACGCGAAACGCGGGATTATTTCCCGCGCAACGCGGGACGGACGCGGAAAATGACTGCCGAAATGCGTGATTTGAAGGCGACATCGATGTCGGAACGATGTTGCAGGCATCAAAAACATCCTTGCAGAGGTGCTGCAACGGTCCGTTTTTATGGTTTTTAGACGTCATACGGCTCCCTATTGTAGGGTTCCTTCCTTAAGCAGACCTCCCTCATTTAGGTTAAGTTTCGTATCTGGGGATGGGAAACGTAGGAAATGTAAACGCCATTATTCACCCTCCCTATCTCCGCCGGCAGCCTTTTGATCTCCCGCTCCCCCTCGTCCCGGGTGATGAGCTCCTTGGATGCGTAATTGTGGTCTGCGAAATGGACCCTGGAATACATCATGGGTCCTTCATTCAACTTCTGCCAAGTTGCCCCGCCATCGGTCGTCCGTTTCATAAATCCGTAGGAATAATATTCGGGAAACCCCGGATTCCCGGCAACAAGGAGCCCCGGATGGAGTCTGCGCCCGGGACCGTGAGGATGTTACCGGGTATCTCGAGATTGAAAACGAAGCTCTTGCCCGCGAACATCTCTTGGACCAAATAAAGTCGGCTTTGGGGTTCATTGTTATGTCGATTCCTCATCCGCCCAAGGTTCTTTGTAAAATCGTTCCAGAACATGGCTTTTGTTTAGCGCAAAGGGCAGGGGCAAACAACAGTAAGGAGAGGGAAAACCGGTATATTCTGACACTCCATACTCGCTTTAGCGAGTTGAGGGTCGATGAAGCGTTAGCGGGTCTGGGCTTCGCTGATTCGGAAAGGGGTCATCTCGTTTCAGACCTTACGAGACACCAAAATGGCGCTTCACCCGCTCTTCCTCCTCCCGGTCTTACTCAACTCTGCCTCCAGCTCCTCGATCGTCGGCAGGCTGCCCATCATCTCCCTAGGGAGGGAGCGCGTGACCCGGTAGGAGCTGACCCCGATCGGCTTGGCCAGACCCCGCAGGGCGTACTCCACAACCACCCCGGCCCGATCCTTGCAAAGGATCAAACCGATGGAGAGGCGATCCTCGGAATGGCGGAAGCGGTCGTCCACAGCCGAAAGGTAGAAGTTCATCTTGCCCGCGTATTCCGGCTTGAACGGCCCGGTCTTGAGGTCGATCACCACGTAACAGCGCAGGCCGAGATGGTAGAAGAGGAGGTCCAGGTAAAAGTCCTCGTCGTCGACCTCCAGGGGGACCTGACGCCCGACGAAAGCGAAGCCCTTACCCAGCTCGAGAAGAAAGCGTTGAAGGTGGTCCAGCAGGCCCTGCTCCAGTTCCTTTTCCCGGGCGTCGGAGGCGAGAGTCAGGAAATCGAAGTTGTAGGGGTCCTTGAGCACCTGGGCCGCCAGGTCCGACTGCGGCGAAGGCAAGGCCACCTGGAAGTTCGTGATCGCCCGACCCTGGCGCTCGAAGAGGCCGCTCTCGATCTGGTGGACCAGGACGTTCCGGCTCCAGCCGTGCTCGATGGTCTTTTGGGCGTACCAGAGGCGCTGGGCAGGGTCCTTGACCCTTGAGATGAGCTGGATATTGTGCCCCCAGGGAATTCCCGACACCCCCGGGGGGAGGTTCCGAGCGTCCGATTCTCCAACAGGCTGTTGGAGAATTGAGCCGGGGGAAACTCCAACGCCTTGTTGGAGAACCCGCACCTCTTCGGTCCATGCTAAATAGAACGCCCTCATGTACCAGATGTTTTGAACCGAAAACCCGGCGACGCCGGGGAACTCTCTTTGCAGATCGGCCGCAAGCCGCACGACTACGGCTTTGCCCCAGCCTTCGGTGCGCTGGCGTTCGACGATGGACCGGCCGATGTGCCAGTACAGGGCGATCAGCTCGCGGTTGACCGAGAAGGCGGCTTTGACCTGGGCTTGGCGGATGCGGGCTTTGAGATCTTCGAGCAGGGCGGGATATCCCGCAGGTAATCGTGCAACAAGCGGTTGCACAAATCCGCCGGAGCGTTCCAAAATTTCTCTCCCGGGCTTTTCGCTGCGCTTTCCTTTGGGCATGGTTCCTTTCAATCAGGGCATGAAAATAACCGACCCACCGGGCTCGGCGAAGAGACCCGGAGGGCCTTTGCCAACTACCTCAAACTGATTGAATTATATCGCAAAATGAGAGAGAAAATCAAGGGGGAATTTTAAGGGGAAAATATAAACTTGAAGGGGAGCATGTGACTTATAACCTCCCCCGCCCGGAAACCTGCCTGGCAGTCCCCTGTAGCTCGATTTTGTCCCCCGGAACACCCCCATTTGGCCGTCCACGCTCCCGGAACGCCCTCTGAACCCCTCTACCGAGCCCTACGAAGCATCAGGCCGATAGGTCTCTGCCTCCGTATGCCTAGAATTTTCGGTTATGCCCCTTAAAGAGGGGGACGGAACACACCCCCGGAGCGTCAAACAGAGCATCTACCACTTGGGTTTTTATTGGTCACAACATGGTTGGTTTTTGGACGAAGATTGGCTGAGGGTAGGAATCCGGGGGGGTTTCTTAAGAACCTTTTCCGCAAAAACGCAGGGTTCTGCGTTTTTCTGTGCCTTTTCCGTGCGAGGACTCAGGCGAAACGCGGGAAAAGTCTCTGCGCGACACAGACGCGATGCAGCCTCAACACGACTCAATACGGCCCCTGGCGCAGACGCGACGCAGGATTTCAAGCGGGTCACGCAGAACGGACGCAGGATTTGACCTTCACAACACAGAAAAATATGGCGTTTTTTGTGTTTTCGGCATCAAAAAACGCCCCCGTGGGGGTGTTGTAGACGCGCGAAACCGTTGAATGCGCCAGAAATCTTCGGTCGCGTCCCGTCCAATCCCCGACGACGACCATATCTTTCCCGACGAAACCCCGACGCGTCCCCGTGCGATTCCCGTGTTTTGTCGGGACTTCTCGGAGAATTAAATAAAACTACCAAGACAGGACTGCAGAGGAGCTAAGTGGAAAGGGTCAAAGCCCGGTATTACGTCGGACAGGTAGGACCTTTCCGACCTGTCGGACACCATATGGAGGAACAATAGACAAGCTGTGTCGAATTTGAACAGCCCTTCTCCCGGCTCGCGCCAAGCAACCGCACCTTTATCCATTGCCTCACCCGTCAACGGGTTGCACGGCAGGGAGTTACGCCCTCAATCACTTTTCCCCCTCCCTTTGGAATAAACGGCATACCATTTGCATAGTATAATAGACAGAAGTAATCCCTTTTCGACAGGAGCAACACCATCCAGCTCTCTTTTAGAAAGGAGGCCGCCATGAAGCCCAAAGGAGTCCTCACCGCTCTGATCGGAATCGCCCTCATCGTCCTGCTCATCATCCTCGCCCTGAAACTGTCCCCCAGGCCTGCTGTGTCCAAGAACGCTGTCCTCGCCCCTCCTCAAACCATTGTTCCCTACGCCCTGAAGCAATCCGCGCCCAAAGCCGGAGGGGAGTATGGGGCTGGCTTCGCAAAGCCATCAGAAGTCATGAGCTGGATGACTCCGAATGCGGGCAGGCCCCTCGCTGAGAGGTCGGCCACAACGACACTACGCGAGCGCATCACACCTCCGCCTCCCCCCCAGCCTCCCCGGCCAGTCAGGGCCGGAATCGAGGAGTCCGACGTCAAGGTTGCGCTCCAGATGGACCCTTTGAAGATGGGCGGGCCCTCGGCCCTGACCTATCTGGCCGACTTCAACGGGAACTACCTGGTCAAGAACTTCGAGGACGCGGAAACCCAGCTGACCTTCTACTTCCCGTTCCCCCCAAACTCCGACGCCCTGTACGACGTCATGCTCCAGGTCAAAGGCCAGGAGCCCAAGGACGCGCTTTATACCGGAGAGGGCATCCAGTATACCGATACCTTCGCCCCGGGGGAGGAGCGCCCGATCCAGATCACCTACAAGGCTTACGGGGCGGGCAGCTTCAACTACGGCCTGGAGCACGACCGCAGGGTGCGCAAGCTCTCGGTCCGGGTCGAAGTCAAGGGCGCTGAGGTCACGAGCCTGGCCGCAAACGGCCTGATGCCCACTGAGCGCAAGATCGAGAAAGGAACCGCGACCTATGCCTGGGCCCTCTCCAACCTGATCACCCGCCGGGACATCGGGGTGGACCTCCCCCAGCCCAGAGCCGAGCAGGCTAAGGCACCGCCGGGCATGAGCCCGGGCATCGCAACCTTCCTAAACATCGCCCCGCTTTTGTTTTTGGGCTTCCTGTTCACCCTGGTCATCACGGCCCGGAGCCAGGGACGGCCCGAAGTGCCTTGGGGAACGCTGGTCGCCTCCAGCGTGGCGTTCTTCATGTTCTACCCCTGCCTCGGCTTCCTGCTGGTACGCCTCCCGGCCCTGCCGAGCGTGATCCTGTCCCTGATCCCAGGCTCCCTCGTGGTGCTGTTTTTCCTTCTCGGACACGCCAAGCTCTCGGGAGCCCTCGTCCAGGGCGTCGTGCCCTTGGTTCTGCTTCAGGGAGGATGCACCCTGGCTCTGCTCGTTCCGGGGAGAGAAAGCCTGCTCCTGGTCCTGTTCCTGGTCCTTTACCTGGCCTGGCTGCTCTGGATTAAAGGGATCCTCAAGGCCTCTGAGCACGGCCTGGCCTCATCTTTGGCTTAGGAAGTAAGAAAGGGGCCGCCCTTCGGGGAGCCCCTCTGATTTCAGTAAATCGCGACTGGAAGATCGCTTCTACAAACTGAAAGGGGCGCACCTCCGAGGCTGTCCGATAATTATCCGGAGGATCAATTCTCCCGAGATCCTGCATGACTTGTTCGTCCGTTTCCTCGGGTTCCGCCTGCTGGACCGCCTGTCCGGCGGCTGTGGTTCGTAAGGCATATTCCTCCCGTTCTCAGGCATCTTTCATCCTTGTGATTTGATGGTTCGTCGCTCCCTGGGCATTCAAGATAATTTCAACGTGAATCCGGGATTCCTTGTCAAGAACTTTGGGTCGGAAACGCGAAATTTCGCATTTTTTTGGCACGTGCCGTGGGCGACCACGCAAAAAAGCCTCCGCGCAACGCGTGATTAAAAGACGCGCAACGCGTGATTAAAAGACGCGCAACGCGTGATTAAAGGACGCGCAACGCGTGATTATTTCCTGCTCAGGGCGGGACGGACGCGGAAAATGACCCCCGAAATGCGTGATTTGACGCCAACATTGATGTCGCAACGATGCTGCAGGCATCAAAAATATCCCCGCAGAGGTGCTGCAACGGTCCTTTTTTATGGTTTTTGGACGTCACACGGCTCCCTATTGTATGGTTCCTTCTCTCATCAGACCGCCCTCATTTGGGTCAAGGTTTCGTATCCGGATCTTGAAAACGCACGTAACCTTTTCCCTAGGGCAGGAAATGAAAATTTCAATCTCCAGCATCCCCTCGTCCCGGGTAGTGAGCCCCTTGGATGCCAGGATGTTGGTCAATATTAGCCTTGCATTAGTGGATTTCACCCTTATGAACCCCTAAAAACCAGTGAATTGAACCCAAAATATGCATGAAAAAAATATTATACTACGTGGGATGTCTAAAAAATCTTCCTAAAAAAATTTATACCATGTGCCTTTTGCCTATTTTTCCGTAAAAAAATATTATATTTTATGTTGAGGCTTCCTAATTATGTATAATGATTGTTATATCATCAGTGAATATCCATAAAACCAGGGTTTTTTCCCTTGGCATCTCCCCTTATTATCCGTTCCGAGGAGGCCAAGGAAAGCGCCAAAAGGGTGTTATTGGGGGATAAATTGTAACAAAACGTTCTTTTTTGCATTAAACCCCCCTTAATTCTCCCTAAATTGCGGGGTTCAAGTAGTAAGTATATTGAGAGATTTTACCAGCGATTTGAGGGGGCGTGATGACCTTTTTTCTCCTATGTCATTGACAACAATTCCCAATTTGATTATGGCTCTTCTCCCAAGTAAGTGGGTAAAAGAGAGTAAATTTAAGGGGTAATTTAAAGAAATGACCCGAGAAACCTCCCCCTCTTCTTTTCTTTTTTTCAGCCATCTTTCATAAAATAGAAGATCCTCTTGACAAAATATATAGCTTGTGATAGAATGAACCCGTTTCCAATAAACCTTGGAGGGTTAAGCAAGGTGTTTAGGAGTGAGAGCCTGACCAGGATGTTTCGAAGCGTAAGGAGCGCTTCGAGAGGACCCGGGAGGCCCTTTTGCTTTTTGGGGACTACCATTCTGATACTCTTGCTCGTATCTCTGGGATGGCCACAGGGGAACGAGTGGAAGTGGCTGACGGGGGGGAACCTCAACAAAGTAAAGTTCATTGGGCAGAAGGGCTGGATCATCGGGGACGATGGGAACCAGGGCATCATCCTGCATACGACCAACGGGGGAGATACCTGGGCCATTCAGCCGCATAATACGGGGAGACATTATTTCAGAGGACTGAGTTTTTGCGACAGCCTCAACGGAGTGATCGTAGGAGGGTATAGGAGCATGGGGGAGCCTGGCTTTATCATGAAAACCAGCGACGGAGGACAAACCTGGTCTCTCGGGACCTCCCCGACAACCTACAATCTCAATAGGGTATGCTATTTAGATACCTTACACATTTGGATGACATCCGATACAAGTGCAATCTTTAGAACAACAGACGGTGGGAATATTTGGGACAGTGCACCTGTCGATAGAGGTTATCAGGGCATGGATTTTTTAGATTCCCTGAGAGGATTCGCTGTTTCAGATCCTGGAATATTTGAAATCGCGAAAACGACGGACGGAGGCAGAACGTGGAATTATACATTGGACAACACAGTAGCGGGTACATCCAGCATCAATATGGCTGATAGTATGAGAGGGGGGTCAGCAGGTTCGCCTAACGTAATGGTCATCACAACCAATGGCTGGCAAACCTGGACCCAAGTTCCGTGCGGAGGGGGTGGAGCCCTTAACGATATATCCTATCACGATACCCTAAATGGCTTTATGGTAGGAGGACAAAATAATCACCCGGCACAATATTACCGGACAACTGACGGTGGATTAACCTGGGCAGTGGATTCTATTACACAGAATCGTTCATTCGCCGGGGTTGATGCGAAGCAGCTCCCCGTCGCCTGGATCGCGGGTGAGGCGGGAAGCATTCTGAAGACTACCACATCAGGAAACACCTGGACAGTTCTTCGTAATGTAGACATCGGAACAACCAGTCTGATAAATGCCGACTTCTACGATGCCAACCAAGGCTGGGCCGTAGGAACCTACGGAGTCATTACCCATACCACCAACGGGGGGACGGTCTGGCAGTTTCAAACCTCTAACGTCAGCTCCGACCTTTTAGGCATCAGCTTCGCAGATTCTGTTTATGGTAAGATATGCACCTACGGAGGAGGAATTTTAGGCACGAGGGATGGGGGAAATCTCTGGGCTGGAGAGTCGACGGGCGCTACGCACCCGCTTTGGAGCATAGACCTTGTCGATACGGCTTTCGGAGTAGCAGTTGGAGGGGAATATGGACCCCCGTTAGACTCGATTAGAAGATATAGGGCAGAGGGGCTGAGGAGCAGAGGGGCTGAGGAGAGATGGGGAAGCCATACGAACGACGATATTGCTTCGTCGTCCCGCTCAAGAGAGTTCCTTCGCTTCGCTCAGGACAAGCCTCGCAATGACACCCCGTGGATAGACGATACCCTGAAGCTATGGGGGACTGGTCTGGATTTCTGTAAATATCCTTGGAGGCTGGAGGAGACAGTTCTAACGACAGCCTATCGCACGATCACCCGTACTACCAACGGGGGGGCTCTTTGGATTGCCCAGAACACTTCAGGCCAAGTGCCCCTTTTTGGAGTCAGCTTCGTAAGCCGCTCTGAAGGCTGGGCCTGTGGAGACATACAAGGGGGGATGGGGGTTATCTTACACACCACAGACTCAGGAGCCACCTGGCAGGGACAATCGAGCAACGTTAGCCAATTCCTTAACTGGATACAGTTCAGAGGCACACAAAACGGCTGGTGCGTAGGAGGAGGCGGAACCGCCCTGTGGACCACGGACGGGGGAAACACCTGGAATCAGGGGAACTCTGGGACCGCTGAGACGCTTTGGAGCTGTGCCTTTTACGACAGCATACATGGCTTCGCTTGTGGGAACAACGGCCTCTTGATCAAGACCGTGGACGGGGGGAGGAACTGGACTCCCGACACCAGCATGGTGTATGCCAACTTAACTGCGGTCAATGCCTTGGACAGCTTACACGCCTGGACGGTGGGAAGTTATGGGATGGTGTTGGGATGGAGAGAAGCGGGAGTGGAGGGAGTGGAAACGGCTACAGAAGGCAGTTGGCAGTTGGCAGTGGGCAGATTAGAACAGAGTTATCCGAACCCGATGAGGGAGAACTGCGCGATTGGCTATTGGCTATTAGCTAATAGCAAAGCCGAATTAAGCATTTATGATATTACAGGAAGGAGGGTGAGATCCTTCCCCCGAAACGAGTTCGGGGTCAGGATGACAGATATTGGAAGACATACGGTTATTTGGGACGGGAGGGATGAGACCGGCAAGAACGTCCCTGCCGGAGTATACTTTTACCAACTCCGGGCAAAAGAGATAACCGAAACCAAGAAACTGGTCAAGATTCAATAGTTGGAAGCGCAACGAGAGAAAAGTCAACCACTTAACCCAAGGGTCTTCAAAAGGCGAAAGGGGAAAAGCCATGAAGGGGTTCCGGAAGGTGGAGATCATGCTGAGCGTAGCTTGTGCGATAAGTTCGACGCTCGGCATTTGTATTTCTCAGGCTTCGACAGACGTGGTTTGGGTCCAACCCCAAGGAAACACCAGCGGGGAGTTCACGTCCGACATGGGATACGTTGCAGAGTCCTTCATCGCTACAGCAGACACCATCACAACGGCCTCATTCTTCTGTGGTAAGGAACGACCAACTGGGTATTACTACGGCTACATCAATACAAGTCCCAATCCAGGAGGAACAAGCGCGTACGGACCATCTTCTGGAAAGAAATACCAGGATGTCGTGTTCAATTTCAACGTCGGGGTGACCCGAGGGCAGAGGTATTACTTCGTGGTGCAACACACCGGAGGGGGAAGCCCTCAAGGATTAGAGTATTACTACCGGGAGGGGACAGCGTACTCGTGGGGGAGTCTTTACCTCAGCGGCACCCAAGACAATGCCAAGGACCTCTGTGCGCGGGTAGTGGGTGTGAACCGGATACCGCAGACCTTTTGGGGAGTTGATGTGTATCTTCAAAATTCTCCGTGGATTAAACCTCAAGCGCAGAGAGACTCGATCATCGATACGCTTGCCCATGCAGGAATGGTATTTGACCGTGAGCAAGTCGCCTGGTTCCATATTCAGGATGATTCGGGGCCGCAATGTTCTACCGCATACCATTGGGCGTACCTTGATTCTGCCGTGTATGCCTGCGGACAGAGGAATATACCCATCCTCTTCGACCATTTCGGCTTTACGCCGAAGTGGGCATCGAGCTGGGATTCGGCTTATAGCATATACCGCTGGCGCGGGGCACCCCCCAAGTACTTAGATGCCACGGATACGTCACAAAATTATTTCTTCAAACTGATGCGCCGACTCGTACAAAGGTATGGCCCCACAGGGTCGTTTTGGTTGCCGGATAGTATGGGACATCCCATAAGGGATTCCTTTCCGAATTACGCGATACGGGATTGGGAGATAGGCAACGAGGTGAATCTTGGAAATCTGGACTCTTGCGAATATTGGGGATGGTGGAATGCAAGCCATTACTACGGCGGTTACGGCCACAACCATAAAGACCGGGCAAGACTGTATTGGTTGGCTTGCAAAGTAGCGTGGGAGGCCATCAAGCCCGTTGACCCTACGGCGCGAATCTACACGAATGCAGTCGATTTCATCAATTCCTCTGATCCGTCAGGATATTACGTATCGGGAAAGCAGTGGCTACGCGACTTTTACGATGAGGCCCTGGCCCATGGAAACAACTACACGGATGTGATCACCTATCACTCCTATCAACCGGATAGTCTCCCTATAAATCATAAATTCTCACCCGTAAAATTCCAGATAGATTACGACACCCTAAGGGCTGTACTTGCATCCAAGCAAGACACCTATAGGCCCATCTGGGATGATGAGGTGGGATGGGCGACCGGAGATATCCCGGTAAGGCCGGACAATGTCAAACCCGAGAAGCAGGCGGATATAGCCGTGCAGCTCTACAGCACTGGGATCGGGCAGCTAACGAACCCCCGAGGGCCTTTAGATAATATCAGTTGGTTTGCCGCCTTTGACTGGGGAGATACTGCAAGCAAAAAGTTTCCCCCGATGAGCGGGATACTGAACTTCCCACCAGATTCTGGGGTGAGTTGTAAAAAGTCTTACTGGGCGTTCAAGCAGATGACGGGAAAGCTGAAGGACAAGTATTTCAACCGTAGGCTCGCCTTCCCGGACACGAACGTATACGCCTTCGAGTTTCAGCAACCAGGGCCGGATACGTCTAAAAAGACCTGGGTGGTGTGGAAGACATCTGGAGATAGCATACGCGAATCTCTAAGTGTGAGGACGGCGCATGCTGAATATATAAAAATCGCCTATAGCTCTTCACCTGACTCCGGAGAGAGATTGCCAGAAGCATCAGGGTTCATAATCATTTGGGCCGATACCTTCCCTAAATATTTTAAGGAGAGGAATTCCGATTCTCTTTCCCGTCCCGACGTGGTCGTGGACAGCCTGTGGACCATCCCGTCTGTCCCCAAGCCCGGGGACGGAGTATTCTTTTACGCCCGGATCAAGAACATCGGCAACGCCGCACTCAGCGGGACCGTCCCGGACACGGTGACCTTCCAGGTAGATGGGTCAACGGTCACTAGATATGGGGCAAGCCGGGGGCTCGGAACCGACACCCTAACCGACACTCTGACTATATGCCATACTGCTCCCTACTTCGACTGGACCGCCAATTACGGAGACCACCTGATACGGGCCTGGGTGGACTCAGTGGACCGATACGTAGAGCTGAGAGAAGATAATAACCAAGGGTATCTCTTTAAACATATTCAGCCCAAAGTAAGCGTGGTCATCAACAACGATCACAAATACACGAACCACCTCAATAACGACACCCTCCACGTGGTCATGAATGAAAGCACGTCGCCCTTGCCGGACTCCGCAAAGCTCAAACACGAAAGCGGAAGCTGGATCAGACTCGGAGTCTACGGCTCGCGAGACACCATCGTGTCCTACAGCGGGAACGGGGTCGCCTATGATTCCGTTAAGGTCTTCCAGGGAAGCGATGTCGCTACCGGGTGGGACTCGATCATCGTGGACGCCTC
>Ga0315279_10000207_pt1 | contig 126855 bp, 99 predicted proteins | sample YL17G06_20_MG_FD_203694 | JGI IMG/M metagenome (GOLD analysis project Ga0315279, IMG submission 203694) | Sediment microbial communities from Yellowstone Lake, YNP, Wyoming, USA - YL17G06_20 | ecosystem: Environmental > Aquatic > Freshwater > Lake > Sediment | place: USA: Wyoming | collected... | reverse complement strand
TGGGTTGTTTGGTTTTCGACAAATCCAATTTTACCCAAGAAAGGTCCGGCCGTCTCCCTGCTTCGCAGTCGGGTCAGACCCTGGCTAGGATGTTTGATCCGAAAAAGCTAATTTGGACAAGAGTGATGATCTGCAGTTGTGACCTATTTAATAACTCGAGGGTCATAATACAATCGCCACTTGGCGTTGAAGGTGCTCGCGTGGGCATGCATCTTGCTAAATCCTCTCATGTTCCTGTGTGCTAATTCGTATAGGGCGTCGCTTGAGACGTCAATCGTGTCGAATAGGAAGCCGAGGTTCCGGAGGGTCGTGAGGTTGTACGTTTTTGCGTAGTCGACCATCTTTGAGAAATCGAAAACATGCTTGTAGTCTCTCAGTTTTTCGAGAATCAAACTGAGCGCAGCCGCGTTCTTTCGTAGATAAAGGTAGTCCAAAATCACCTTTTCTTTCTCGGCGATGTTCACCACCTTACTCTCCACCCGCTCTTTGGTAAAACCAAAGTAGAGCTCCTTCTTGAACCTGAAGAACCTGAATTCCGTGCTCTGAAAGCGATAGTTTCGGGCTCTCACATACGTTATCGCATCAACCGTTTTTGTAAGCTGGTCGAACATGCCGTGCCAGTTCAATGCATTTGCGAAGGAGATATAGGACTCGCTGTTCAGGGCGTTCGAGATGACAAGATTTGAGGTATTGCCCATGGTGAGAGCGCTCAAATCCGTCACCACAAGGTATAAGCCCTTCTTTATTCGGACCAGCCACCCGGCCTTTGCGATGAGCGCAATGCGCCGTTTCCAGTCACTCTTGCGCGCATATTCCTGCGCGAAGATTTGTTCTAACTGAGCGAAGTTGACCACATGTCCACAGTCGAGGATCACCTTCTCAAGCAGGAGGCTGTCTTTCTTAGATAATAGTGTATTTTTCGTTCCCATAAAGTATCACTTTTCTGATACCTGGCGGCATTGACATATACTTTTCGTATCTTCTATCACCAGGTAGTGCCATAAATTGGATACCATCTGGTATCATTATATACAAAGTGGGCAAAAATGCAAGGGGATAAAGCATTGCCATAAACTGTTTATTTTCCTGGATTTGGCGATGGACAATCCAAAAAAAGATTACGATATAACATTATATCGTACTCCATATGACCACACTTTCGTCAGTCAAGCAAAAGCTCTCCACTCAACCTCTCTCTGCCTTGACTGCGGAAGAACTTAAAGCCTACTTCCTGCACAGACTCCACAAGCTCCTCAGAGACAAATGCGTCTTAGTCAGAAGAGAGTTGGAATACCTCCTGGGCGAAACGGGTCCCGGGACCTTTCGCATTGATCCAGAGCTGCTTCGCCACCTCACCGATGCACCTGCGCAAGCCCGGTTTGCCCAAAAATCCCCGGCGCTATAGAATCAAAACGTCTCTATTCGCTTTATTTCTCGCGCAGATCCGGCCATTTTTCTGCTATCATGGCGCCACTTGCGATGATTCCCGGAGCAACTCCCCCAGCTCCGTTTCGCAGGAGAACGCAACTCAGAATAAATATGCTCACTGAAGCCGACACATGCCGCAAATACGTCCTCCCCAAGCTCTACGCCGGGGGCTGGACCGATGACCAGATCAGTGAGCAGAAGAGCTTCACCGATGGCCGCATCGTGGTCGCCGGAGAAAAACCGACCCGCCGCCCTCAGAAACGGGCAGACTACCTTTTGAAGTATCGCCGGGACTTCACCCTAGCCGTCGTGGAGGCAAAGCCCGTCTATAAAAATCCCGGTGACGGCCTCCAGCAGGCCAAGGAGTATGCCCGAATCCTAGGACTCAAGTTCGCCTACGCCACGAACGGCCACGGGATCGTCGAGCACGACTTCTTTACCGGAAGAGACAACGACCTGGAAACCTTCCCCACGCCGGAGGAACTCTGGGCTCGGCTCAAAGCCGCAGAAAACATAACCCCTGAAATCGCCGAGCGTGTCTTGGCCCCCTATTATCACCTCTCAGGGAAAACCCCGCGCTACTATCAGGAAATCTCGATCAACCGCGCCGTGCAGGCGATCCTGCAAGGCAAACCCCGCGTCCTTTTAACGCTTGCGACCGGAACCGGCAAGACCGTGGTCGCCTTCCAAATCTGCTGGAAGCTCTGGAACTCGCGTTGGAACCGGACGGGAGAATACCGCCGCCCGAGGATTCTCTACCTGGCCGACCGGAATGTCCTGGTGGACGATCCCAAAGACAAAATCTTCACGCCATTCGGAGACGCTCGTCACAAGATCGAAGGCGAGGCGATCAAAAGCCGGGAGATGTACTTTGCCACCTACCAGGCCATCGCCCGTGATGAGCATCGGCCCGGACTTTACCGGGAATATCCCCGTGACTTCTTCGACCTCATCATCGTCGACGAGTGCCACCGCGGCAGCGCCCGGGACGAATCGAACTGGCGCGAGATCCTGGAGTACTTTGAACCCGCCTTTCAGCTTGGCATGACCGCCACGCCCCTCCGGGAAGACAACCGCGACACCTATCGTTACTTTGGCAATCCTCTATACACATACAGCCTCCGACAAGGAATTGACGACGGTTTTCTCGCGCCGTACAAGGTTCACCGGATTGTCACCACTGCGGATGCGACAGGCTGGAGGCCGACCAAAGGGGAGCTGGATCGATATGGCAGAGAGATCCCCGACGGGGAGTACAGCACAAGAGATTTTGAAAAGATCATTGCCTTGAAAGCCCGCACCGAAGCCATTGCCCGAAACCTGACCGGCTTTCTCAAGAAAACCGGCCGGTACGGAAAGACGATCGTCTTCTGCGTCGACCAGGAGCATGCCGAGGAGATGCGCAAGGCCCTCAATAACCTCAACTCGGACCTGGTCAGGCAAAATCCCGACTACACCGCCCGCATCGTCTCCGATGAAGGCAAGATCGGCCGGGGGCACCTGGACCGTTTCATGGAGTTGGAAACCCTGGTCCCCACTATCGTCACTACCTCCCAGATGCTCACGACGGGTGTGGACGTGCAGACCTGCAAGAATGTCGTGCTCGCCCGCGTCATCAACTCAATGACCGACTTCAAACAGATTATCGGGAGAGGAACCCGCGTCCGTGACGACTACGGGAAGCTATATTTCAGCATCCTCGATTACACGGGGAGCGCAACGCGGATGTTTGCCGATCCGGATTTCGACGGCGAAGCTGCGCTCGTGACCGAAGAGGAGATGAATGACAAGGGCGAGACGGTCGGCAAACCTGAAGTGATCACCGAGGAGGAGGGAGAAGAAATAGGCGAAGATGAGCCACTATACGGCCTGCCTCCCGAAGGTCCGGAAGGCCCGCCTCGCAAGTACTACGTGGACAGCGGCCTCGTCGAAATCGCAGCTCACCTTGTCTATGAGCTTGACCCGGACGGCAAAAAACTGCGCGTCGTCAAATTCACGGACTACACCGCAGAAAAGGTCAGGAGCATGGTTTCGTCCGCCGCGGCGCTCCGCTCCAGGTGGAGCAACGCCGAGGAACGCGCAACCATCATACAGGCGCTTGAGGACCGGGGTATATCGTTTGCAGAACTTGCCGAAGCCGCAAAGCAGCCCGATGCCGACCCGTTTGATCTCCTCTGCCACGTGGCCTTCAACGCTCCCCTCCGCACAAGGAGGGAACGCGCGGAGATGCTCCGCAAAGAAAAGACGGACTTCTTCGCTTTATACTCGCCCGAGGCGCGCGCCGTCCTGAATGAAATGCTCGACAAGTACATCGAGTACGGCACCGCGCAGTTCAAAATGCCGGACATTCTCAAGGTTCCGCCGATCTCGGAGCGCGGAACCATACCCCAGATTGCATCGCTCTTTGGCGGCGCGGAAAAACTGCGTGCAGCCGTGACGGAACTACAAACGCTTCTCTACGCAGCCTGATTGACGCTCTATGGCCCGAAGAAAACTAAGAACCGACATTCCGCAATCGACAGCCCAGCAGCTAGGCAGCCTCATCAAATCCTGCCGGGACATCATGCGCAAGGACAAAGGTCTGAACGGGGACCTCGACCGGCTCCCCATGCTCACCTGGATCATGTTCCTGAAGTTTCTCGACGACATGGAAGAGAACCGGAAGGAAGAGGCAACGCTTGCCGGAAAGAAATTCAGACCCGCAGTCGAACCTCCCTACCGATGGCGCGACTGGGCCGCAAAACCCGACGGCATCACCGGGCCGGAACTGATCGCCTTCATCAACCAGGACGAAGCCGTGCGTCCCGACGGAAAGCGCGGCCCGGGGCTTTTCGCCTATTTGCGCTCGCTCCAGAGCGCGAACGGGGATCGCCGGGACGTGATCGCGCGCGTTTTCGAAGGCACCGTCAACCGCATGATCAACGGCTATCTACTGCGAGACGTGCTCAACAAGGTCAACGAAATTCATTTCACTTCGACCGACGAAATCCACACCCTCGGCCACTTTTACGAGACGATGCTCCGAGAAATGCGCGACTCGGCGGGCGATTCCGGAGAGTTTTACACGCCGCGCCCGGTCATCAAATTCATCGTGAGCGTGATTGGCCCCAAACTCGGAGAGACGGTCCTCGATCCTGCCGCTGGCACGGGCGGGTTCCTCGTCGAAGCCTTCGAGCACCTGAACAAACAGTGCAAGAAAGCGGAGGACTATGCGCTCCTGCAGCGCGGAACACTCCACGGCATTGAGGCAAAGTCCCTTCCGTACCTTCTCTGCCAGATGAATCTACTCCTTCACGATCTTGAGTATCCCGAGATAGATCCCGGAAACGCCCTGCGTTTCCCGCTCCGTGAAATCGGCGACAAGGACCGGGTAGACGTCATCATGACAAATCCGCCTTTCGGCGGCGAGGAAGAGCGCGGCATTCTGTCAAACTTCCCGGAAGACAAGCAGACTGCGGAGACCGCGCTTCTGTTTTTACAGCTCATCATGCGAAAGCTCCGCCGCCCCGTCGGCGGCTCGAGAGGCGGCCGCTGCGGCATGATCGTCCCGAACGGCGTCCTCTTTGGTGATGGCGTCTGTGCCCGCATTAAGGAAGAACTCTTGAAAGAGTTCAATCTCCACACGATCGTGCGGCTCCCTAACGGCGTCTTCGCTCCGTATACGAGCATTCCTACCAACCTGCTCTTTTTCGACCGCTCCGGCCCAACCAAGGACATCTGGTACTACGAGCGGCCCCTGCCTGAAGGCAGAAAAAACTACACCAAGACCCAGCCTATGCAGTTTGAGGAATTCGCGGCGTGCCTTGAATGGTGGAAAAAGCGCAAGGAAAATGAACGTGCCTGGAAGGTCGCCGCAAAGGACGTTATAAGGTACGACGAGAGAGGAACTCTCCTCTCTGCAAATCTCGACATCAAAAACCCTAACGCCAAACAGGATCTCGAGCACCTGCCCCCCGAGCAGCTGGTCGAGAGCATTTTCGAAAAGGAACAACGCATCGCTGAGCTAATGGCAGAAATCAAGCAGGCCCTTTCCCGCGCAGGACAATGAACATGTACCCCACCGTTCCGCTTGCTCAAATCCTGAGTCGATCGCAGATACCCGCTGTGATATGCCCAGAAAAAACCTACAAACAAGTCACGGTGCACTTGTTTCACAAGGGGATTGTTCTAAGGGGCGAACAGTCTGGAAGTGCAATAGCGACAGCGCGACAGTGGCGCGTTCGAACAGGCCAGGTGTTGCTTTCGCGCATAGACGCACGGAATGGCGCAATAGGATTGGTCCCAGCTGAACTCAACGGCGCAATCGTAACAAGTGATTTCTGGGCTTTCGATGTCGACTCCAACCTTGCTGAGCCGCGATTTCTCGACCTTTACTTCGGAACACGAGAATTTGTCGAAGCATGTCAACGAGCAAGCGAAGGAACGACGAACAGGGTCCGCCTACAGCCCCAACGTTTTCTTGAAATACAGGTCCCACTTCCACGACTCGCCGAACAGCGCCGCATCGTCGCCCGCATCGAGGAACTCTCCGCCAAAATCGAAGAAGCCCGCGCCCTGAGGCGAGAGGCGGCAGAAGAAACCACGGTTCTCATGAAGGCAGCGATGCGTTACATCTTTGCAGGAGGGACTTTTAAGGAAGCTACTCTGGCAGGCGTCTGTGCGGCGATCATCGACAACCTACACTCGAATCCAATCTATGCTCACGAGGGTGTTCCTTGCGTCCGGTCGCCCGATATCGGCTGGGGATGCTTAGAACTTGACAGGGCACTCAGGACCAGTGAAGAAGAATATATTCGTCGAACCGTACGAGGTGAACCCCAAAAAGATGACATCGTTCTGGTGCGAGAAGGCGGAGGCACCGGTAAAGCGGCAATCGTCGAGACAGGACAAAGATTCAGTCTGGGGCAGCGTGTCATGATGCTTCGACCGAACAAGATGCAAGTCTTGGCGAAATTCCTTCTTTACCAAGTTCTTTCGCCAGCTATTTATGAAGAGCAGGTACTTGGCCTTATAAAAGGATCGGCGTCGCCGCATCTAAACATTGGCGCAATTCGGACATTCAGGTTTATTTTGCCACCACTCCTCGAACAGCGCCGAATCGTCGCCTACCTCGATGGCCTCCAAGCGAAAATCGATGATCTCAAAAAACTCCAGGAGGACACCGCCGCCGAACTCACCGGCCTTCTGCCCTCAATCCTCTCCCGCGCCTTCTCCGGAGAACTCTAAATGGCAATGGCGACCAGGAGCAAAACCAAGACGCATGACGAGCTCACGCTAAAACAGCCACGAGTCCTCCGCGAACTCGAGCAGATAGCATCTTTGCTACGTCTGGATTACGCGCAGATCAAAGAGTACGAACCCGAAGAGCGAACGACCCGACTAGAAGTAATGAAGAGGCATTTGATCATCGGTGAGGTCGTGATGCAGTACACGCTCATCGACGAGTATCTCAGTACGCGTCTCTGTGACTATTTCTTTGGCCGCGGCCAAAATTACATTAAGCTATGGAAGACAAAGAAATTTCGCAATTTTAACTACTACGTGCTTGAATCGTTGAGCTTGATGGAGAAGCTCCGGTTCGTGAAGGCCATCACGAAATTGCCCAAATCCGTCGCGGCAGACATCGAACGTATCAATAGCCTTCGCAATGGCTTGGCTCACGCCTTTTTCCCTGAGAATCTCAGAGCCGCAAAGCCGGTCTACAAAGGGAAAAATATCTTCACGCTGGAAGGCATCCGGTTGTTCGTGGATGATATGGTTAAGCTCTTCTGCTATTTTCATGGAATCAGAGCATCGAAGGCCGATGCCGGCAAGGAGCCGATTACTTAATAGAGCAGGCGTGGAGAACTCTTTGCGAAGGCGAGTAGAACCCGCCATTTTCTCCTTAGCGATAAAACTATGATCGGACAGCACGTAACAGGACACTCTGGACGGGTATTTACCGCCATCCGCGAAATTGGCCGTGGTGGGTTTGGCATTGTTTATCTTGTAGAGGATGACGAAAAGCGACAATTTGCAATGAAACTTCTTGTTCCTGTAAGCGACGCCGCAATGAGACTTTCGTTCGAACAGGAAATCAAGAGTACAATCGGTTTGACCCATGAAAATCTTTTGACAGTTGTCGATTACGGAACGCTCGCGATAGGAAAGCAGCAAGGACTTTTTGCGGTGAGCGAATACTGTAAAGATGGAGACTATCGTCGTGTGCTGTCGGTATGCCCTGATGGCCATCCAGAAATACAAGCGGTTCTCTCGGATTTTCGGCAGATCCTTTCGGGTCTGAGTGTCCTCCACACAAAAATTATCCATCGGGACCTGAAGCCAGAAAACGTTCTCGCGGCAGGAGGAGTCCTCAAGATCGGCGACTTTGGTCTTGCGAAGTTTGTAGACGAGGCAACGCGCACCCTCACATTCAAGGGAGCAGGCACTCCCCGCTATATGGCACCCGAGATCTGGTCCATGCAGCACGCCACGCTCGCGACCGATCTCTATGCCGTTGGCGTTATGCTCTTTGAAGCTGTAACGGGGCAGGCCCCGTTTGTGGCCCAAGACTTATTTGCCCTGCGAGACGCACACCTGTACGCACCCGCGCCTCGCGCAAAAGCTATCAACAAAGACGTGCCAGACTTTCTGGACGGCGTCTTGAAAAAACTTCTGGCAAAAGACCCGAGGGAACGATACCAGACTGCAAATGAAGTGCTCGACGCCTTGACGGTTGTGCCTACCAGTAACGACCCTGCTGTTGCTGATCTCGCTGCCAGAATGCGGCGCCATCACGATGCGGACGAAGCGAGACGCTTGGAGCAGAAGCGCAGTATGGAGTCGGAAAGAGACGCCGCCGCTAGAAACCGATACAAGGAAGTTGAGGTTCTGGCACTCATTGATGAAGTTGTTGCTGAGATCAACGCTCAGTTGCCAGAAACAAAGATTCAAAAGGTTTCCACTCACACAAATAGGGAATATCGTTTCGGCAGTCGTACGTTAGTCGTTCACTTTTTTGGGCAGGGAGAGCTTTTCAGGAATCCGGAAGTTCCCGGACGAATGGAAATATTGAAGAAGCATCATGCCGTCCATGGCGGCTACATCGAGATAAAGGATAGCGGGCAGGACCGGCAAGGTTGGAATCTAGTGCTTGTCAGGCCGCCTGATAGTATGTATGGACAATGGCGAATTGCTGAAACCCAATTTTCGGCGCTGACGGGTCGTATTGCGCCATATGAACCTTTTGCAACTGAGGCACGCCTCTTCGCCGATAACCTAGCATGCCATTGGTCGCCAGCAATACACATCTACGTCTTGAAAGACAAGCCCCTTGAACGGAGCGATATCCTAAATATCCTGCAAATATTCATCCCGAAATCTTAAGGCAACGAGGGGCGGCCACCAGTTACCCCATGTTATGGAGTCGGAGTTCCGAGACAGAGGAGACTGTCCTGAACAGCGTCGCAGAACTGAGATGAAGCAGCGTGAGAAATAATGGAAGGAGGGACGGTCACCAGTGTCCCCACGTTGTGGAGCCGTGGAGTTTGTGGCGGATCGGGGTCGGACCACGACAAATGACTTGATCAAATGGAGATGGATGCAAAAAGGCGTCCGTGGAAGCGGCTTGGCGCCGGTTTTTGGCTCTGTTTTCCTGACTCAGGAGATTTGAAATAAGATTCGGTGACACAATACTCATTTTTGCTTGCTGGCGCTCCCAGCATCGGGACAGAAGAATTACAGGACTCGGTGACAAACACCTCATCCACTACCTTCACAACGGGCAATGGGGTACTGCTGCAGTGCCGAGCCTCTCACCGAACTTCGCTGCAAATCGCTGTTCAAAACTTTCGCTCAAAATGAGGCATGGCGGATTAGATAATGTGTGGGCAGACCCAGGGCGGTCAAAATCCGAACCAATGCCTGAGCAAGAATCCCAAAGCATTTCATCTGAACAACTGGACCTCGTAAAGCAGATCGAGCACAGGATTTTTCTGATCCGCGGCCACAAAGTATTGCTTGATAGCGACCTGGCCAAGCTCTACGGCGTTTCGACGGGACACCTCAACGAGCAGGTGCGCCGAAACCACGGCAGGTTCCCTGCAGATTTTATGTTTGCGTTGACCGCAGGGGAGGCGGACACTTTGAGATCGCAGATTGCGATCTCAAAAGCTCATCGTGGCGGCCGCAGGTATTTGCCGTTGGTCTTCACGGAACAAGGCGTTGCTATGCTCTCCAGTGTGCTTAACAGTGAGCGTGCAATCCACGTCAATATAGTCATTATGCGGACGTTCGTGCGCCTGCGGGAGCTTCAGGCAACGTATAAGGACCTCGCCGATAAGCTCGAGGAGCTGCGGGAGAAGTATGATGAGCACGATCTGAAAATCCAGCGGGTTATTGCGTGTATAAAAGAGCTCATGGCGTTGCCCGTTTCAAAGTCCCGGCAGATCGGGTTTGTTCTTCATCAGGGGAAAGATCGGTAAAGCTTCGTCGCGCTTCCATTTAGAATTCAAATTTTGTTCCTGGAAGGAAGGACGGTCACCAGTGTCCCCACGTTGTGGCGCCGTGGAGTTTGCGGGGATAGGTGACTGTCCCCAATACCGGTTTTCCCATTTTCGGCACAAGAGAGCGTGCATCTTGAAGGCGAATAGGTTCGGGAGGACACACGATCAGACGGAGAAAGGAATCGTGCGGAGCAGGAGTATGCTCTCGGTACCAAAGCCGGGAGGCGGGTCAAGATCATGGCCGGCAGCCACGAGCTCGTCCCGCGTGCGTGGCGAGACGCAGGTGTCGAGAAGTATCTTCATGCTGTTCCATCGATCAGCGCCGGCTCAACACGTTCTTGCCCCACGATCCGTCGCGCATAGACAAGACAGGCCTGGATATCTTCCTTCTCGAGGAACGGATAGAACTCGACGATTTCCCCTGGCGTATCACCGGCTGCAAGCATCCCAAGGATATGCTCGACAGCGATGCGTCTGCCACGAATAATTGGCTTGCCGCCGAAGATGGCGGGATTGATCGTTATGCGATCCAGCAGTTTCTGCTCGTCCATCGAAGGGCCCCTGGCAAATTGCGCCGAATTACATATGCCGCAGGATACCGCATAGCTGATGAAATTGAATCTCTTGCTGATGTGCCGGGGCTCATTGTTCGGGATTCGGGATCCGGCGTGAGTTGCCTGGAGGATTTTCTTCGGTTCGTCAGCCTGCGGGAATGGCCTGCGATACAATTATCAACATGAAAAAGAACGAGTGTGAGCGATTGATAGCGGAGTATCACCGTTGGCTCAAGCAAGGACTGCGCGTCAACGAGCTGGAGGCCTGCTGCCAGATTTCGACTCCTTTCCTGGATCGCCACAACGACGAAACCGAAATCTATGTTGAGAAACGCAGCGGCGGCATTGTCCTGACCGACGACGGTTACACCATCGCCGATCTAGAGGCGACAGGAATGAGTTTCGAGACCGAGAAACGAAAGGCTCACCTCCAGTCTATCCTCAACGGGTTTGGAGTCCGATTGGAAAATAAGGAGGTGCTCGTCGCGGCATCTCCCCACGATTTTCCGCAGAAGAAGCACGCCCTGGTGCAGGCCATTCTGTCCATCAACGATATGTTCGTGATGGCGGAAGAACATGTTCTTTCGCTCTTCAAAGAGGACGTGGCTCGGTTCCTGGAACAAAACGCCATCCCTTTCTTTCCTGACTTCAAGCTGAGCGGCCGCAGCGGATTTGATCATAAGTTTGATTTTGGATTGCCCAAAACTGCGAAAAAGCCGCAGAGAGTGCTGCAGGCCATCAATGTCCTGGGAAAGGATCAGGCCACTTCATTGGCCTGCGCCGTTGCTGATGTCCGCGTCCTTCGCACCGATCCCCTGCAGGCTTTCACCTTCCTGAATGACGTCGAACATCCTGTAAAGGAAGACAACATTGCCGCGATCCGCTCCTATGATATCCAGCCGCTTTTCTGGTCTCATCGCGAGGAGACTTCGGCACTGTTGAATGGTGCAGCCTGAACTCAATCGGCCCGTTGCCGCAGACGAACCAGGTGTGCTTCGAAATTCAACAAGCAGCCCGCTTCACTTGCTGTTTATTGCGACTGCCGACGAGCGCGGCGCCGAGATAGCACTCAGGATTGCGGGACATTTGTTAAGGGATCTGCGCTAATGGCACAAGGCTCAACCATCGAGTGGACCGAATCCACCTGGAATCCCGTAACCGGCTGCACAAAGATAAGCCCGGGCTGCAAGCACTGCTACGCCGAGCGCATGGCGATGCGGCTCCAGGCCATGGGGCAGTCAAACTATGAGCGTGGATTCAAGGTGTCGCTGCAGGACCGTATGCTTGAGCTGCCGCTTACATGGAGAAAGCGTCAGACCGTCTTCGTGAACTCCATGAGCGATCTCTTCCACGAAGAGGTCCCCGATGCGTTCATACGGCGCGTGTTCGATGTCATGGGTCGCGCCTCGTGGCACACGTTCCAGATTCTGACCAAACGCGTCGAGCGCATGGAAGGTCTCGGCCGCAACCTCGAATGGCCGGACAACGTTTGGGCCGGTGTAAGTGTCGAGACCCGGAAATACCTGGATCGAATCGATTATTTGCGCAGGGTCCCGGCTCGCGTCAGGTTCGTTTCCTTCGAACCGCTGCTCGAACGCCTGGGTGAGATCGACTTCACCGGGATCGATTGGGTGATCGTGGGCGGCGAATCCGGCCCCGGCGCCAGGCCGATGGAGCAAGCCTGGGTGGTGGAAATCAGGGAACAGTGTCTCGCCGCCAGTGTTCCCTTCTTCTTCAAGCAATGGGGCGGCACCAACAAAAAGAAAGCCGGCCGTCTTCTCAATGGCCGCACGTGGGAAGGTGTGCCGGCTACGGTCGTTGCGCCGCGACCAGCCGCGAGGTTCGTCTAATAACCTTCTGCGCGAAGGTTCGAGCCGATTCAATATCGGAAGGCGGCGTTCGAAAACAACGACGAACCGGTGATCATTTCCTGGGCAAACCGACGCGGACGAAGAAAAGGACTCATCCTCGATTTTCTTTGAGACAGAAAAACTCGACGCCATCTGTCGCTCTGAGGGGCATCGTGGGCTTCTTAAATTGAGCGCCGTCTGCTATATTGCCGTACATGAAGCTTGACGGACTGAAAGGGATTGTCCATTCCGACCCCGAAATCATGGGGGGCACGCCCGTTTTTGTAGGCACGCGCGTTCCGCTACAGAACCTCATTGACTATTTGGAGGGCGGCGAATCCATCGAAGATTTTCTTGATGCCTTCCCGACAATCAAGCGCGACCAAGTCATCGCCGTGATCGAAGCCGGCAAACTCACGATGCTTAAAACCGTCTGAGTTATACGCATCCTTATTGACGAGTGCCTTAATTGGCGGCTGTCCCGCGCTCTGACCGGCCACTACAGTGTCTCCGTGCAGAAGATGGGCTGGGGTGGCATCAAGAATGGGGCTCTGCTCGAGTTGGCGGAGAAGGAATTCGACGTGTTCCTCACCGGCGACCGCAACCTGAGCCTTCAGCAGGACGTAGCCAATTACAGGATCGCCATCGTGGTCCTTCACGCCCCCAGCACGCAACTGCACCAGACGCTGCCATTGATACCGAAAGTGCTCTTGGCCCTGCCGTCACTCAAGCCTGGGCAAGTCCTGGACGTGTACCTCTAACAACCGGCTACTGACAGCCAGGCAATTGCAGATGCCCAAGGTGTTCGTGGACCCGGAGCCGTTGGAGTTTACCCGAAATCAGCCGATGAATTACGATCGGCTGCTTCATTCAGCGGGCAGCCGCGCGCGCGATTCCTCCTGACCATCGAACGCGGACAACGAAAAAGGAATCGTGCGGAGCAGGAACATGCTCTCGGTATCAAAGCCGGGAGGCGGGTCAACATTCACGTCCGGTTTGATCTTGAACACCTGGCCCCGACGTTATGTCTCGGCCGCGTCTAGGGCGTCGGGGAGATGCGACCGCACTCGTACTCGCCCGGGCTCCACCGTGACGAGCGCGCCTTTCAGGAGATCATCGCCGTAATGTCCGAGGGCCCGTATGCACATGAAAGCCTGCTTCCGAACGGGGATGTCAACGAGCCGGACAATACCGGCATGTTTGCGCCCGAAGGCGACGGCAAGCTCGCCGGAATCCTTATCCAGTGTGATCAGTATGCAAGAATCCCGTCGAGCCGCCTCGAGGATCTCCTCGTCGCCGGGATCCGCGGACCAGTCTCCTGCCCATGCCACCTCATGCCCGGCGGCCACGAGCTCGTCCCGCGTGCGTGGCGAGACGCAGGTGTCGAGAAGTATCTTCATGCTGTTCCATCGATCAGCGCCAGCTCAACACGTTCTTGTCCTACGATCCGTCGCGCATAGACAAGACAGGCCTGGATGTCTTCCTTCTCGAGGAACGGATAGAACTCGACGATTTCCCCTGGCGTATCACCGGCTGCGAGCATCCCAAGGATATGCTCGACAGCGATGCGTCTGCCACGAATAATTGGCTTGCCGCCGAAGATGGCGGGATTGATCGTTATGCGATCCAGCAGTTTCCGTTCGTCCATCGAAGGGCTCCTGGCGAATTGCGCCGAATTCCATGTGCTGCAAGATACCGCATAGCCGATGAAACTGCACCTGGGAGCGCATAATCCGGAAGAGAAAAAAGTTTTTGCCTGCGGGCCTGTGCTTGGCCAATAGAGCGGTGCAGCCGCGGGGAAGGGGGGGACGGTCACCAGTGCCGCGCGGCAATCGTTTTGAAGCATTCACTGGAAAGAGGATTGGGCAGCACGGTATCCGTATCAACGACCGGTACCGGACCTGTTTCGTTTGGACCGATGACGGGCCGGTTCGAGTCGAGATTGTGGACTATCATTAGAGTAGACAGAGGTTGCCATATGGTCCGTGTACCGACACATCGAGAGCCGACTCACCCAGGTGAAATGCTGGTTGAGGAGTTCCTCAAGCCCACGGGCCTGACCCAGCGTGATCTCGCCAACGGGATCCGAGTGCCCTACCAGAGGGTCAATGAGTTGGCGAGAAGACGGCGGGGAATCACCCCGAGCACAGCCCTACGCCTCGCCGGGTATTTCCGGATGTCACCTGACTTCTGGCTGAACCTGCAACTTCGGTGGGATCTCTATCATGCCAGGGCGAAAGAAACCGAGGAGTTGCGCAAGATTAAGCGGGTCAAGTCGAGAAGCGCAGCTCAACATCGATACCACGACCGATCAGATCGACGCAACAAGGACTCCTGTTTCCGGATCTCGCCGAGGGTGAGACACAGGAATTGATCGAGGGCTCTGCGAAGCTTACCCTGCGGGCGCAACCCCGGTTTTGAAATGAGTTGCCGGCAGGGCGTCGGGTTCCGCGAAACATGTTGACGGCACTTGCTGGTGCCAGTACGCTTTTCGGAGTGAGGTGTGAGCCATGACAAAGTTACTGGCGCAAGCATTCGAGAAGGCGGCCGAGCTTCCTGAGGATTTGCAGGATCAGCTTGCCAGAGAATTGCTTGAGGAAATCGAGTGGGAATCTCGCTGGGATGTCACTCTGGCAGGTTCACAGGAGAAATTGGAGCGATTGGCGGAGCGGGCCGCGCAAGAATATCACATGGGCAAGACTGAGAAAAAGGGGTTCGACGAGCTTTGATATCCCATCTCACTGAGGATTTCATTTCTTGCTTTCGTAAACTTCCAATCCGAATCCAGCGCCTGGCGCGAAAGAACTATAGGGTGTGGAAGGAGAATCCCGGCCACCCGAGTCTGCAATTCAAGCTTGTCGGCCTGCGCAACCCCGTGTTTTCCATCCGCGTGGGTGTCGGCTACCGCGCTCTGGGATTGAAGGTCGATGATGGAATCGTCTGGTTCTGGATTAGCTCCCACGCGGAGTACGAACGGCTGATATCGCAGCTGTAACGACCGGCGCTGCAGTCAATAGTGGAATCCAACAGATGCAGGCGTTCCAGAAAATGTCATCGGCTTTCCGGGCTCGATCCTACCTGTCCTTTGTGCAGCAGGAAACCGGGGACGATAACCTATTTCCTTTCCGGGAGTTCGGCCTTATTCGCAGCAACATCTCCGCGCTTTTCATGTCTAAGCCCGCGGCAGGAAGCATTTATATGATTGGAGTCATGGTAGTTTTTAGATCAAGAAATTCCTATCGGAAAGAAGATGTCACGATCGCCGAGGAGCCGACAAAATGAAAGTGCCCAATGCACATCTTGCCCAGGTCGACCGGGAAAAGATCGTGAATTGCTTGTTAAACCCTGCGCACCGTTATGGAGTAAGCACGGCACGATTTTTCGGTGAGTTCGGCTACCGGGTGGAAACCTGGGAGGTGTTGGCAGCCGCCCTTCGCGAACATGTCCAAAGAAACGAAGTAAGCATAGTCAAAGAATCCGGCTTTGGTCCACGCTACCAAGTGGACGGCGATCTGATGGCGCCTGACGGACGGCGCCCGCGCCTGCGTACGGTGTGGCAAATGGATCAGGGCCAGGTTGCGCCGCGCCTGATTACAGCGTAGCCTTTGGAGACAGAGATATGATCAAAGAACACGATTGCGTGATCTTAACCCAGGATCTTGCGGACGAGGGCCTGGTGGCCGGCGACATTGGCACCGTCGTCCACATTCATGAGCCGGGCGCCGGCTATGAAGTAGAGTTCATGACCCTGGCCGGAGAAACCCTGGCAGTGACAACTTTGCTGCCGTCGCAGCTTCGCCCAATCGCCCGCCGTCACGTAGCCCACGTCCGCGAGCTAACCCCTGCCTGAAGAAATAAGACACGGGCACCTTTTTTCGGCGCAACCTCGATCCGTCTCCAGAAATATCGCGGGCGAAAAAGGGGATCTGCGCCAATGGCACAAGGCTCAACCATCGAGTGGACCGAATCCACCTGGAATCCCGTAACCGGCTGCACCAAGATAAGTCCGGCCTGCGAGCACTGCTGCGTCGATAGCTACGTCTCTTTCTTTAGAAAACGCACGAATCGGTCCAGCAACCGCCGTTCCTCGCGGCTGAGCTTCGCGAATGACTCTGACTGCGCAGCATATCGCGCTGCCTCCTCGCGCACCACTTCAGGTACTTCGCGAATCGCGCCTGCCAACGCCGCCAAGCGCCTTTGCGGAATTCCATAGAACTCGCTGAGCCGAGATAGAGTAGCTGGCGACAGACGATATCCGGGATTCCGCTCCATGGCGATGATCTCCTCCCGATCCATCCGCAACTTCTTTGCCAATTGATCGATCGTAAGACCTCTTTCCCGGCGGAGATTTCTTACTACCTCCCGGAAGACATCCCTCAATCGTTCGACCTCACTGTCCTCGGAAGTCACCAATACCTTGATCCGCTGATTAAGAGCTCTGGCGATCCGGTTCAACATCGTCAGCGAGTGCCCTTCATAATTCGCGTCTTCAAGCCGGCTGATAACCGACTGCGTTGTGTCAGTCAGCTCAGCGAGTTCCTTTTGGGTCAGCCCCGCACCCTCCCTGAGCTCGCGGATGGTACGAGCGACGTGCACATTGACGCGCTCCTCTTCGAGCGAGGCCTTTCGCTGCGCATCATTCTTGATGTAGCGCCGGTGCAGGATTTCGATGGCATCAGAAATCTTTTTCTTTCCCATGGCCTTACTCCCGATGAATGTGCATATTGGGATTAAGTTCGAACCTCGCCTTCCTGTTAATTGCCAGTTCAATATCCCTGTCCGGCACCCTGCCCTCTTTCGTCAGTCCATGGGATATGACTGCTTTCCCCCCAGAGAAAAAATAGAGCATTCGGTAATGAATCCCCTGTCGGCTCACACGCAACTCATGGATTTCCTCCCGAAGGTAATCTGCTTCGGGCCGGCGAAGTTCGTGTCCAAGTTCGGCGAGCCGCTCGATTCTTACGATACATTTGTCCTGGACCTTTGCGGGCTGCGCATCAAGCCATCGAAGCAACGGAACCGATCCATCATCTTCGGCGAATAGCACCACCTCTGTATTCGGCACTCGTTACCTTCCTTCGATATCGTATTATTGCGATATTCCTGCCAATGATCAATCGTAATATTGCGATATTTTCCAGTGCTTGCGATGTCCCTGGGCTCCTTGTTCGGGATTTGGGATCTGGCGTGAGTTGTCTGAGACTTCGGCATTGCTGAATGGCGCGGCTTGAACTCAAGCGGCCCGTTGCCGCAGACGAACCAGGGGTGCCTCGAGATGCAACAACCTGCCGACGTGCCCTTCTTTTTCAAACAGTGGGGTGGAACCAACAAGAGAAAGCCGGCCGTCTTCTCGACGGCCGCAAGCGGGATGGCCTGCCGCAACGGTCATTGCATCACGACCGGCCATGAGGCCCGTTTGATATCCTCCTCTGCGAAGGTACGAACCGAATCAATGGCGGAAGCCCCTGCCTTAAGACGTAGACGACCCGGCGATCCTTTCCTGGAAAAACAGATGCGGGGCGAAAAGAGGACTCATCCTCGATTCCGAGATTGCGGCTTGCCGGGACTAGGCAGCCGTGCGGGGCAAGACCTCGCGCTCGATCTGCTCCTTCAGGGAGTCCTCAGCTGTCTCGAGGTCCAGGTAAATTCCTGGCGAATCAGCCCCTTCCCGGCTGCCCTCCGGGAGAATTCCGGATGCTCTTCCGGCCAAATCATGCTATCCTCACCCAGCAGGTCAGAAGCAATTGCTTATTATTTTAAGATGATTCGAGGAATCTCAGACACTAGGCTCGTCGGTCGTGAGGGCAAGACGGAGAACACCGTCGTCGATGTCGGCGGCGTCCTGGTCGGTGGGCCGGACATCGTCGTGATGGCCGGCCCCTGTTCCGTGGAGAGCGAGGAACAGCTCCTCGCGACTGCCATCGCGGTGAAGCGGGCAGGAGCAAAAATACTGCGGGGCGGGGCCTTCAAGCCGCGTACTTCTCCCTACAGCTTCCGGGGCCTGCGTGAGGAAGGGCTGAAGCTTCTGGCCGAAGCGCGCCGCGCGACCGGCCTGCCGGTGGTCACGGAGGCGATGGACACCCGACACCTGGACGCAGTCTGCGCCCATGCGGACATGATCCAGATCGGATCCCGCAGCATGCAGAACTACGCGCTGCTGGAGGAGGTAGGGAAGCTTCGCGTGCCGGTGCTTTTGAAGCGCGGGTTCAGCGCCACGATCGAGGAGTTCCTGCTGGCCGCAGAGTACATTGCCAGCGGAGGCAACGGTCGGATTGTCCTGTGCGAGCGGGGCATCCGCACCTTCGAAACGTCGACGCGAAACACACTGGACCTGAGTGCGTTGCCCCTGCTGAAGCGTTGGACCCACTTGCCCGTAATCGTGGACCCGAGCCACGGGACAGGACTGTGGTGGCTGGTACCGCACATGGCCCGCGCTGCCGTGGCCGTCGGCGCCGACGGCCTGCTGATTGAAGTACATGTAAATCCTCAGGCGGCGCTGAGCGACGGAGAGCAATCGCTCCGTCCTGAGACATTCGAGCGCATGATGAATGATATTGGGCCTATGGCCCACGCCATGGGCCGGGGCTGGTAGCTGGGAACAGGGGTTGCCTCCAAAGATAACTTGCCCCTCACCGGCTTTTTGTGCGAAGAGGAGGTCATGAGAACCGTCAAGTTGGAGCTTCTGCCACTTCTGCTCTTGGCTTTAGCCGCCGCTCAAGAGAAGCCCATTCTGCCGGTGTTCACCGACGTCACGAAGCAAGCCGGAATCTCATTCAAACATTGCCTGGGAGACGACGAGATCAGCTCCATCCTCGAAGCTACCGGCTCGGGCTGCGCATTTCTGGACTTCGACGGTGATGGCTTGATGGACCTCTACGCGGTGAACGGCCGCTATCTCGAGGGCATCAGCGACGCGGATTCCCGTTTCAAAGCCGCTCGAACCCCCAGCCTCCTGTACCGGAACAAGGGCGATGGGACCTTCGAAGATGTTACGGAGAAGGCGGGGGTGGGAGCTTCCGGGTACGGCATGGGAGTTGCGGTCGGCGACTTCGACAACGACGGCCATCCGGACATTTACGTGACGAACTTCGGCAAGAGCATCCTCTATCACAACAACGGCAACGGCACATTCGCCGACGTCACGGAAAAGGCCGGCGTCGCTTGCGGTCAGTGGAGCGTGGGCGCCATCTGGATCGATTATGACAAGGATGGATACCTTGACCTGTTCGTCGGCAACTATCTTGAGTTCGACAGCAAGTACCGGCTTTTCTACGAGGCGGAGGTGTATCCCGGCCCTCTATCTTACCCCGGACAGTTGTCAGTCCTCTACCACAACAATCACGACGGGACATTCACAGACGTCAGCGCCAAAGCGGGCATAAGCAAGAAGGGTCGAGCCATGGGGGTCCTGTCGGCGGACTATGACGACGACGGCTGGCCTGACATCTTCGTCGCCAATGATGCCATGCAGAACTACATGTACCACAACAACGGCAACGGCACATTCACAGAGGCTGGAATCGAGTGTCGCGCAGCGTTCGGCCAGCACGGCAATGCGGTTTCATCCATGGGAGGCGATTTCGCTGACTTCGATGGGGACGGCAAGCTCGACCTCATGGTGCCGGCCATGAATTACATCGGGATTTTCCGGAACCTGGGCCGTGGGCTCTTCGAGGAGATATCTGTCTCAACGGGCGTGGCGAGGGTAAGCGCCCAGTTCTGGTCCTGGGGCGGTGATTTCATGGACTTTGACAACGATGGCTGGCAGGACCTCCTTATCGTAAACGGAGATGGTCATCGCCTTTCCGAGAAGCAAGAGCAGCTTCTCCTGAGAAATGTCGCAGGGCCGGATGGACAGCGTGTTTTTGTCGATGTTTCCAGATCCGTCGGTTCCTACTTCGATACGAGGAGTGTGGCCCGCGGCCTGGCTACCGGCGATTTCGACAACGACGGAGACCTGGATTTCTTCGTTCTGAACATCGACCAGCCGTCCGTCCTCCTCAGCAATAACGGAGGCAACCGAAACAACTGGCTCACGCTGAAATTGATCGGCACGAAGAGCAACAGAGACGGCGTGGGCGCCAGGGTGATCGTGCGTTCAGGCGACTTCACCCAGGTGGCAGAGAAGATGTCCGCGAGCAGCTACCTCTCCCAGAACGACCCCAGGCTCCACTTCGGGCTCGGGCAGCGCACCAAAGTGGATGAGGTGACCATCCAATGGCCCAGCGGAAAGACGCAAAAGCTGAAGGAGGTGATGGCAAACCAGTTCCTCAAGGTGATTGAACCATGAAGAAGCGCTTTGCCACCCTTGCCTTCCTGGTGGTGGCGTTTCAACCTGGAATGCCGGTGACATCCAGCCAATTGAATTACTACATGGTTTTTACTCAGGTGCCCTTCATCGCAAAATTGCACGGCGGCCAGGCCGGACGGTTTCTCCTGAATGGAGCTGCCGACAAGGGAGGCCGCATCGTTCTTCTGGCGCGTCATGGTTCTCCTGCCGTTCTCACCCCCGAATTCGCAGCGGCAGCGGATCCTTCCGTCTCCTTTGATGGGAAACGGATCCTGTTCTCCGGAAAGCGCACGGCACAGGACACGTGGGACATCTGGGAGATGGATCCCGACGGCAAGAACAAACGACAGATCACCAGGGGCTTTGGAAATTGTCGTGAGCCCGAATACCTCGCGCGGAGCTCTATCACGCCACCGGACTTCGACAACAAGGTGCGATGGATCACATTCATTTCGGACGCAGCCGGGACTTACCAGGAAGGGAGACCGGAGCTTGCCACATCACTCTACGCCGCGAGCCTGGAGCCCGTCGAAGGACGCGGGTTTGTGACCAGGCGGACTACCTTCAACCTTTCGAGCGACTTTTCACCGGCCGTTCTTCAGGACGGCAGGGTGCTCTTCACAAGCCGGCAGAAATACGCAAACAGCCCGGAGAAATTTCCGCTGCTGGCTGCCAACTGGGATGGCACCGGCCTGAACCTCTTTTGCGGGACCGATCAAGGTGCGTATTTCAAGACGATGGCTTGTGAGATGCCGGACCGGACGCTGGTGTTCGTGGAATCTGCTAATCCGACGGACTCCGGCGGGCGGCTTGCCAGGGTCTCTTTTCGACGCCCCCTCCACAGCTATGACCCGCTGAGCCAGGGAACAGGACTGTATCTGTATCCGCATCCTTCTCCCGACGGCACACTCGTCGTTTCTTTTTCTTCAGGAAAGGAAAGCTACGGCATCTACTTGTTCGATTTTGAGAAGGGAATGCCGGGAGAGCAGATCTTCGACGACCCGAAGTGGGAGGACCTGGATGCACAGGCGGTCGTGCCGAGACCGGAGCCGCAGGGATTGATCAGCGCCGTCGTTGATTCCCTCTCCTGGGGTCATCTGCACTGTCTGAGCGTTTACGAATCCGACATGCCCGAGGTCAAGGCAATCCGAAAGGGCGATGTAAAGCGCGTCAGATTTGTCGAGGGGGTACCTGCCTCCGCCACACAGCAAAGGAGGTCACCATCACAGTCCATCCCTGACGCGGGAACGCGCCTCCTGGGCGAAGCGCCCGTCGAGCCGGATGGCTCGTTTTTTGTCGAGGTGCCGGCCGACACTCCCTTTTTAATACAGCTTCTGGAAGCAAAAGGGAAGGTCGTCGAGACAATGCCCCGGTGGATCTGGGTCCGGCGTGGAACCAGCCGCGGATGCATCGGATGTCACGAGAACAAAGAGTTGGCGCCCGAGAACCGGGTCTCGGACGCGGTGAGAAAAGCCGTGCCCTGGGTTCTTGGGCAGAGGAAGTAGAGATACGAGATTTATTTCAATCTAAAACCGACTCGTGGACAAGAGCTACAAGAGTCGGGGTCGGGATCGGAATCGGTATCGATAGTCGAGCTCAGGAGAAATCAAGGTTCCTCGGGATTGAGATCAAATCCGATCCGATAGCGATACCGATCCCGAAAGCGATACCGACCCCAAGGGTTGTTCGGCGTGGTCGATTATTAAAGAAGATGAGTCATTCTCGTATCCTTTTATTTGGTCTCGCAACGCTGGTTGCGCTGGCATCCTCCCATCTCCTTCCCGGTGATTCGTCCGAGCCGTCCCGCGATGGAAGCAGGAGGGCAACCTACGCCGTTCGGGAAGACGACTTCTACAAGTCGCCGATTCAAATGGCTCTTTCAAGAGACGGCCGCCGGCTTTTCGTTACGTGCGAGAATAGCGGCGAAGTGTTGGTCATCGACGCCGGAGTCCGCAGAGTTGTAAGCAGTGTGAAGACGGGGAAAAGTCCGTTCGGCGTTGCGCTCAGCCCCGACGAGCGCCGTCTCTACGTCAGCAACCGCTGGGACGACAATGTTGCGGTTCTGGATCTGGGACGCATGGAGGTCGTCGGGCTGATTCCAGTCGGGGATGACCCTCACGAGTTGGTCACGGATGAAACCGGAAGATACCTGTTCGTAGCAAACCTGGGTACCGACGATGTGTCTGTGATCGATACTGCCGATTTCAAGGAGATCAAGAGGCTCGAGGCGGGTCATTCGCCCTTCGGAATCGCCTTTTCTCCGGACCACCAGTTCCTGTACATATCAAGCCAGCTCTCAATCCCTGTGCCATTCCGGACGCCCCCGGTCCTCGAACTCACGGTCATCGATGCAAAGCGCCAGGTTGTAGCCGGGAGGCGTCAATTGTTCTCCACCCTCATCGGACAAGATCTTGCCGTTTCTCCGGACAACCGTTTCGTTGCGGTGGCGCTGGAACTGCCCAAAAACCTCCTTCCGGAAACACAGGTCTACCAGGGCTGGATGGTCACCCACGGTTTTGCCATTGCCGAAGCCGGACCGCAAGGACGGGTAGCCTATTTCCTTCTGGATGAAGCGAACCTCTATTATGCCGATCCGTTCGGCGTTGCATTTTCACCGGATGGCCGAAGGCTCTACATCTCATCGAGCGGTGTCAACGCCGTCACCGTGATAGACATGAGGAGAGTAACCGAGCTTTTAGAGGCTCAGGACGGGAAGATCGGGCTATCCGACGAAGCCATCGGCCTCAACGCGCGCAACCTGGGTCTCAGCTCTGAGTATGTTCTGGCCCGCGTTCCTACGCAGAGCAATCCCAAGGATGTTACAGTTTCGCCCGACGGCCGCTGGATCTATGTCGCCAACCGGCTCTCCGATTCCATCCAGGTCATTGATGCCGGGAACAACCAGGTTGCCGGTACGATAGACCTGGGAGGGCCCAAGGTCGAAACGGTCCTGCGCAGGGGAGCCAGGCTTTTCAACTACGGCAGCATCAGCTTTCAGAAACAGTTGAGCTGCAACACCTGCCACCCCGAGAATCACCTCGACGGTCTGGTCTACGACATTGTCGGGCCGGAAGAAGGAATCGGGCAGAATCTGGTCGACAACAGGACGATGAGAGGCATCGCGGACACAGGCCCCTACAAGTGGTCAGGAAAGAACCCGACGCTGCAACGCCAGGACGGACCGAGGGCTGCCCAACTGTTCTTCCGCTCCCACGGTTTCGAGAAAGATGACCTCGAAGCGACGGTCCATTTCATCGAATCACTTCCATTGAAGGAGAGCCGCTACGCAAAAGCGGACGGGCGGCTGGACGAGTTCCAAAAGAGAGGCAAAGCAGCATTCGAGCGGGCTTACACCAAAGACGGGCGCTACATTCCCGTGGCCAATCGATGCATAACCTGCCATCCCGCTCCCTATTACACCGACCGCATGACTCACGACGTCGGAACTCAGTCGAACATAGACAACAGTGGTGAGTTCGACACGCCTCAGCTCGGTGACATTTACGACACTTCGCCGTTCCTGCACGATGGCCGCTGCTATTCCCTGGAGGAAATCTGGACCGTTTTCAATCCAGGCGACACTCACGGCGTCACCAACGATATGGCGAAGGAAAACTTGAACGAACTGATCGAGTACATCAAGACTTTGTGGGTCGGCGAGCCTGTGCCTGATAAGGAGCTCTTCGCCTCTCTGTTTGCAAAGTCCACCGCGGGGGACTACCGGCTGAAAGTAGAAGACCTGGATTCCATCACCCAACCCGGAGCGAAGTACGTAGGCAATGAAGTCTGCGGAACCTGCCATGCGCGAGAGTACAAAAAGTGGCTGGGCACCAGACATGCACGAAGCTGGGTGATGCTGGGCATGATCGAAAAAGCCGACAAGGTCAGGTCGCACTTCAACGTGAGGTCATCGAGTCCCCAGAATAGCGCAATCTGCCTGAAATGCCACGGGACCGCTGCGGACACTCCTCCGGAATTCCGGCTGCCCGCGTTCCATGTCGAGGAAGGAGTTCAGTGCGAAACCTGTCATGGACCCGGGGACAGATACGCGACCGAAGAGGTGATGAAGAACAAGCAGGAGGCAATCTCCCTGGGATTGAGAATGCCGACAAAAGAAGTATGCTTAAACTGTCACAAGGCCAAATCCTCGCACGAATTCATGAACAAGAAGCCGTTCGATTTCGAGGAGATGTACAAAAAGATTGCCCATATGCATTAGGGAACGTTCCGGCGAGTCGGTGGTGCAATAATGGTCGGTATCGGTATCGGGGTCGATATCGCTATCGGATCTTCGAGCCACGATCCCGATTGCGACCCCGATACCGACCCCGACACCGAGGGTAGGCATGTTGATTACTCCGAATTGGCATCGCCGGAGCAGAAGTAAGAATTGAGAGGCGCGAATGAAAAAACTCCTGCCAGCTATCCTGCTTTGCGCAGCACTTGCTGCAACGGCTGCAGAGGAGCCTCTTCCCAGGGTTTACAGGTACTGGGAGTCGTTCCACAAAGAAGACGGCCTGCCGGCAGACAAGGTTTTCTCAATCCTGGTAGACGGAGACCGCATCTGGGCTGGTACTGAAAGCGGGCTGGCGTATTACCAGAATGGCAAATGGGCCCACTACGGGATGAAGGAAGGTCTGGCTTATCCCGCCGTTCTGAGCCTTGCCCTCGATCCTGCCAGTGGAGACATCTGGGCGGGGACGATGAAGGGATTGTCGCGCTTCTCGGCCGGCCGTTTTGAAAACTTCACGCAATTCAACAGTGGACTGCCGAACGACGTCGTATTCGGCGTCTGCGTCGAGAACCAGAACGTCTGGACTGCAACCACCGCGGGGACAGCGCGCTTCCAGGTGCGCGAGAAGAAGTGGGATGTCTACACTCCTGCGAACTCTCCTCAGCATGAACCTTGGGGATACTCTGTAACCTATGGAGACGGCCGGGTCTATGCTGCTCTATGGGGCGGCGGTGTCCTGGAGTTCGACGTCGCCACGCAAGCATGGAGATCATGGCTCGACCCCGACGGAGAAATGGAATACGACGTCTTTCGCGATGACGGGCTCATCCACGTCATCACAACCAGCGTAAGCTATGTCGAGAAAATTCTCTGGGTTTCCACCTACTTCGGCATGAGCCGGTATGACGGCAGGGAATGGCGCGGATACATGGATCACGACTCCGGGCTGGCCAGCAATTTCATCAACTTTGTCAAAGCCAGAGGCCGTGTCGCCTGGGCGTGCACGGACAAAGGGCTTAGCGCCGTCAACGGAGACACGAACCGCTGGGTAACTTATACTCCTGCCGATCCTGCCTGGAGCAAAAACCAGGTCCCTCCGGCCGAGCCGATTGAAGGTACGAAGGGTTGGGTTGCAAAAGTCTACAACGACAACAAGCTCCTGGAAACGATAAAGCTGGAACACGGCCTTGCCAACAACCACATCTATGGCATCGATTTTCAAGGGGACGACGTATGGGTGGCCACCTCCAAAGGAGTGAGTCACGGAACCCTTGCACGGCGCGGCGAACCGAAGCTACCCTCGGGGTCGGGGTCGGAATCGGGGTCGGTATCGGTATCGCGATCGGCTCAGAATGTATTTCAATTCTGAAGCCCCATATCATAATTTCGTATGCCGATACCGATTGCGATCCCGATTCCGATCCCGATCCCGAGGTTTCTCCGCTCTCGATCGCGCAGTGGAGGGCAGAGCCGTTCAGGGTCGCACAGCCAAAGGCCGTTGATTTCGGCCGAAATAGGGAGGGAAAAGCGACATGAGTAACCTCTGGAAGCTTCGGTTCCTGGTAGTACTGGGACTGCTCACCTGCGGCCTGCTGTTTGCGCTTAGCCAACAGCAACCCCCCGGGAAGCCGCCGGATCAGAAGTCTTCCGACGAAAAGAAGAAGGGGGAGGTTATTTACGGAAACACACCCGAGGATCTCAAGCCCTTCGCGAACTATGTCAAGGAGCCCTATAAGAATTTCTGGGTCCCGAGCGACTCTCCCGTCATGTTCTGGGGGCCGGGGCGCGACAAGCCTGAGCCTGAGGTCGACACGGTCAAGATCGGCGTAATTGCTCCAATCACTCGAAGCTACGAAACTTACATCGGCCAGTCTGTGCTCCACGGGATGGAGATAGCGCTCGATGATGCCAACGCCAATGGAGGCTATAGAGGCAAACGGTTCGAGGCCGTCTTAAAAAACGATACCGGGCTCTGGGGAGCGTCAGCCAACGAGGTTGTATCCCTGTCCTATGACGACAAAGTCTGGGCCATCATCGGCACGGTCGACGGTGCGAACACTCACATCGCGATTCGAGTCGCACTGAGAACGGAAATCCCAATAATGAACGTGGCTGACACGGATGCGACCTTGGTGGAGACCAAAATTCCGTGGGTCGTCCGCGTGATTCCGGACGACAGGCAGATGACCTACACGATCGCATATTACGTCTACAAGCAGCTGGGACTGAACAGCGTTGCGATTCTCCGGGCCAGCAATCGCTACGGGCGCATCGGCGTGACGCAATTCAAAAAGGCTTCCATAAAACTCGGGAAACCTGCACCCATCGAGACGAATTACGAGCCCAACTACGAGAATGTAAACCCGGATTTCGAAATCCAGCTGGAACGTCTCGCAAAAGTGCAGCCGGACGCGGTCGTTCTTTGGGCAGACGCCGAACCGGCCGGCGCGCTCGTGAAGCAAATCCGGGAGCGGGGAATGACATTCCCCATTTTCGCTTGCGAACGCATCGTGCATCCGGATTTTCTCAAGGCGGCAGGCAATGCGGCCGAGGGGGTCGTAGCCATGTATCCCTTCGATCCGACAGCCAGGAATCCGAAATACGCGGAGTTCAAGAAGCGCTACGAAGAACGATATCGGGAGGCGCCGGACTGCTACGCGGTCCACTCGTATGACGGGACCATGATGACCGTCGAAGCGATCCGGAAAGCAGGTTTGAACCGGTACCGCATACGGGACGTACTGGCAGGCATGCGCCATTGGGATGGAGTCTCCGGCCCCATCGACCTGGACGAGGCTTTGACCAATCGCAGGCCCGTTATTGCTGTTTCTGTCAAAGACGGGAAGTTTGTTTTCGGCATTCCCAAAATGAATCGCACGTTTTAGCAGGATGAGCTTTTGAGAACTGAACCGCAAAGACCGCGAAGACCACGAAGAGCTTCATTACCGCATACGTGGGGATTCTCCTCCTGCGCAGGGGCGCAGCGCTGCGCGCTGCACCATCTTAGCGTGAGGCGCGCGGGAAAGCGCGATCATAAGAATCACTTGAGGTCTTTGGATCTGGATGCGCTTTCCCGCGCGCCTCACGCCAAGATGGCGGCCGAAGGCCGCCCCTGCGCAGGACGTGTCCCAGCCGGGATGAACTTTGCGGTCTTTGTGGTCTTCGCGGTTTGCTCTCTGTGGTTCAAGAGAATTGATTGAGGATACATAAATGTGGGTTTGGCTAATCCTGACGGTCTTGCCGCTGATAGCCCAGGGGCCGCAGCAACCGTATTTTGACTTCAGTAAAGCCGGATCTGGATTCTATGGTCCCGGACGCGAGGTGCCGGACCCTGTGGACTTGACATCGGTTCGGATCGGCGTTCTGGGACCGGGGAAGGATGCCGAAGGCCTGCAGATGCGCACCGGCGTCCGGATGGCTTTGGATGAAATGAACCGGAGGGGAGGGTACAAGGGCATCCCATACGAAATGGTGTTCCGGCCTGATGATGGACCGTGGGGCATGGCTGCAAAGCAGGTTGTCGATCTCGCCTACGAAGACAAGGTCTGGACGATCATCGGCGGCCTGGACGGCCAGCGCACTCACATCGCCGAGCTGGTCGTCTCCAAAGCATGGGTTCCGGTGGTCACGCCGTCCGCCTCGGATATGTCAATCGACTACGCCAACGTGCCGTGGGTTTTCCGTTGCGTGCCGGCCGACAGCCGCCAGGCGGAACTGCTGCTCGACTTCGCCAAGAGACAAGGGCACAAGCACGTGGTTGCTTTAACCGAAGCGCAGCGAGATGGATACACGGGTTTCTTGCGGCTCCGGGAAGCGACGGGCCGCAAGAATATCCACCTGGATGCTCATTTGCAGTTTCCTTCGGGCAATCCGGAAGCAGTGGTCCCGCGCCTTCTCGGCATCGATTCCGATGCCCTGATCATCTGGGGCAGTCCGGTACCGTCCCTCACTTTGCTCCGCGCCATTCGGGCTGCGGGCATAAAGACTCCAGTGCTCGGCCCTGCCTCGCTTGCAAGTGCGGACATCACCGCTGATTCCGCGTGGATTGGAGAACTGGTGGTCGCAGCGCCTTACGATCTGAGCCGGCAGGATCCGGAACTGCTCGAGTTCAGCGCGCGGTTCAAAGATCTCACGGGCGTGCCCCCCACCCCCATCGCCCTCCTTTCCTACGACGCAGCGCTTCTTGTCGCCAAAACCGTCGGGACCGCGGGTTTGAACAGAATGCGGATTCGCGATGAACTGGCCCGGACGTCCCATAACGGCATCGTCGGAAAAATCCAATTCAATTCGCTGCGAGGGAATATCAGAGAACCCGTCATTCTAACCTTCAGGAACGGCCGCTGGGAACGCGTGAACAGTCAGGCAAGGGCTGCGCCCCATAAGCGTTAACTTAACATTATGATCCGATATGGATGGCAAAATGCCACACGGTAATCTACATTGGGTAGAACTGTTTCGGGGTCGGAATCGGTGTCGGGGTCGGAATCGGTGTCGAAAGGAAAACAATGACTTTCGGACACGAGCGCTTGGATGTCTACCGCGCTGCCATCGAGTACGTCGGCTGGGCCTTTCGCCTATCTGAGCGGTTGAAGGCACATCGAAACGCGAAGGATCAACTGCTTCGGGCCTCACAAGCTATTCCCCTGAACATCGCAGAAGGAAACGGCAAAGCAACCGAAGGTGAGCGCAGACGGTTTTTCGAGATCGCACGGGGATCGGCTCTCGAGTGCGGGGCCGTTCAAGACGTATTGGAAGTGTGCGGAGCTCTGTCGTCGGCCGAAAACGCCGATGCGAAAAAACTCCTTGACCGAATCGTTGCCATGCTGACGAAACTAGGACAGCGCGGCTATTCGGTCGGGGAAGCACCGAACGGGTATGGCAGGGACGAAGTCGAGAGCGATTCCAACCCCGATACCGATTCCGACCCCGACAGAGATCGCGTTGCAGGCTAGACAGGCTGCGAGGAAGGCAAGGAGATCGTCAATGCATGGCTTAATTCGGAGGAGTAGCAAGGCAAAGTTCCCTGGTAAGTCCATCTTTGCTGCAGCTTTGGTGCTGGGCTTGGCTGCAGCAACGCTTGCCCTTCACCCGCAGGCGAAGAGCGCCCAAACGGATCGGGAAAAAACGGCAGAAGCCATCCGGCTGAATAACCTCGGAGTTGCCTATATGAATCAGCGGCGCTCCGAGGCGGCACTGAAGAATTTCGCCCAGGCCTACGCTCTCGATCCCAATCTGCTCGTAGCCCACTTGAACGAGGGCATCGCGCTGCTCGACCTCCAGCGGCCCGAGCCGGCGGAGCGCGTGCTCCTTGAGGCGACCAAGCAGCAGCCGAATAACCCGCGGCCTTGGTTCAACCTCGGCTTGCTGCGCAGAAAGCTTGACGAAACCGAACCGGCTCTGGCTGCATTTGGCCGAGTCGCCCAACTCGATCCCAACGATGCCGACACGCACTATTTCCTGGGAGCGCTCCACCAGGGTGCCAGGCGGTTTGACCTTGCCGTCGCGAGCTTCCGGCGGGCGCTTGAACTCAATCCGTTCCACGTCTCGGCGCAGTTCGGCCTGGCGAGTGCCTACCAGCGCATGGGCGACAGTGAGGAAGCGCGCAAGCATTTGGACCGCTTCCAAAAGCTCACGCAGGAAAAGCTTGGAGCGCCAATCGGAACCACCTACGGCGATCAGGGCAAGTATTCGCTCGCCGAGGACGCGCGGCTTCCTGTCGGCGCTGCGGCTGTGCCGATTGCGGTTAGATTCGTGCCTGTGCTGAGTGCCGAATCCGGCCTACCCTCGGTCCAGGACGGAAAACCCAAGCCGGGATCACCCCGTTCTGGGACCTGCTTTTTCGATTATGACAACGATGGACGGGCCGACTTGCTGTTGCTGAATGGCGGCTCGGACCGCACAGGAGCTCTCTATCGGAACGTCGGCGGCCGCTTTGCAGATGCGACTGCCGGAGCCCATCTCGCCATCCCCGCCCGTGCCTGCAGCTGTGTCGCCGGCGACTATGACAACGACGGCTGGGCCGACGTCGTGGTTGCTCTGGAGTCGGGCCTCCGACTGTTCCACAACCAGGGCGACGGAGCGTTCCGCGATGTGACCGAGGCCTCCGGGCTCCGCGCGGTGACTGCTCCGCCGTTTGCTGTGACCCTTCTCGACTACGATCACGACGGCGACCTCGACCTGCTTGCCACCGCGTTCGCTGGGGGGCCCAGGCTCTGGAGAAATAACGGCAACGGCACGTTCACCGACACTTCCTCGGCCACGGTACCTGGTGAAGTTGCGGACGCCCAGGTGAGCATTGTGACCGACTTCGACAACGACCGGGCCGTGGACTTGATCGTGACTCGCTCGCAGGGAGCGCCGTCGTTGTTCCGAAATCCTCGCGAAGGGAGATTCCAGGCCACTCCGCTGTTTGGCGGCGCGTCTCGAACAGCCACCCGAGGCGTCGTGGCCTTCGACTTCGATAAAGACGGCTGGATGGACGCGGCCTTCACGCATGTCGGGTCTCCGGGATTGAGTCTGTGGCGGAACATCGAGGGCAAACGGCTGGAAGCCGTGCCGCTTCCGAAGCTCAATTGGACCGACGGCTGGGGCCTGGCGGCGGTCGACTACGACAACGATGGCTGGGTCGACCTGGCTGCGGTCGGGATGGGGGGCTCGACGGCGCGGTTCACCCTGCTGCGCAACGAAGGGAGCGCCGGATTCCGAGAGCTCACCGAAGAAGCCGGCCTTGACAAAGTGAACCTCGACAATCCAGGCTCGCTGATCACCGCAGATTACGATGGCGATGGCGACGCCGACTTGCTCATCACGCAGGATGGCGGTCCGCCGGTGCTGCTGCGCAACGACGGCGGGAACAAGAATAATTCGCTGAGGCTCTCGCTCAAGGCGCTGGCCGACAACAAGAGCGCCATCGGTACAAGAGTGGAGGTCTTCGCCGGCGCGCTCTACCAGAAATTTGAAGTGCAGTCTTCTTCCGGATACCTGGGGCAGAACGGGCCGGAGATTTTAGTAGGACTCGGTGACGTCAAGGAAGCGGACATCGTGCGGCTGCTTTGGCCGACCGGCGTATTACAGGATGAAGTGCAGCTGGCCGCGGATCGTTCGCACCAGGTCGCAGAAAATGACCGGCGGGGCAGCTCGTGTCCCATTCTGTTCGCATGGAACGGCGCTCGCTACGAATTCATCTCCGATTTGATCGGCCCGGGAATCGTCGGCCACTGGGTGGCCCCGGGCGAGCGCAATACTCCCGATCCGACCGAATACGTGAAAGTGTCGGGTCACAGTCTCCGTGCGCAGCAGGGCCGGCTGAGCTTGCGGCTGCAAGAGCCGATGGAAGAGGTTGTCTACCTCGACCAGGTGCGGCTGATTGCCGTGGACCATCCCTCTGATGTCGAGATCTATCCCAATGAGCGTTTTGCCAGTGCGCCGCCGTTTCCTGACTTTCAGGTCATTGCCAGCCGGCGGGCGCGCCTGCCTGTGGGCGCCTGGGACGACCGCGGGCGCGACCTCCGGAGCGAATTGCGCGCACCCGACCGCTCCTACGTTACGGGGTTCCGTTCGCTCCCCTTCACGGGATTTGCCGAACTGCACGGGATCGAACTCGAGCTCGGAGCATGGGATCCGGCGCAAGCTCTGCGGCTCCTCATGCATGGTCTGACCGACTACTTCACCGCCACCTCGGTCTATGCCGCACACCAGGCCGGAATCCTGGCCATTCCTCCCTATCTCGAGGCGCAGGACGCCGCCGGGCGCTGGCAGCGCGTCGTCGACGACCTGGGGTTCCCCGCCGGCTTGGCACGTACCATGGTGGCGGACCTGACCGGGCGGCTCCCCGCCGGCACTAAGCGGGTGCGGATCCTGACGAACCTGAGAATCTACTGGGATCAAATCCTGCTCGATACCACACCCGAAGCGAATCTCACTCGACTGAGCGAGGTGCCACTCGCTGAGGCTGCGCTCGGATTCCACGGTTATCCGCGCGAAATACGCGGCGATCTGTCGAGCGATATCCGCTACGTGTACGAAGACGTCAGCCGCACCGGACCATACGCGCGGCACGCAGGGAATTACACACGCTACGGCGATGCACTCGAGTTGCTGGCGGCGGCGGATGACCGCTTCGTAATCCTTGGTTCCGGAGACGAGGTGCAGCTGGAGTTTGACTCCTCGCGGTTGGCGCCCGTGCCGGCGGGCTGGACTCGCGACTACCTCTTCTATGCGGACGGGTTCGAGAAGGACATGGATTTCTACGCGGCGCACGGGTACACAGTCGAGCCGCTGCCCTTCCATGCCATGCGCGGCTACCCTTACCTGGGCGCGGAAACCTATCCGCGGGAAGGACCCTACCTGGAGTACCTGCTCGATGTGAATACACGGCAGGTCTCAGGCCGCGGCGTGTCGAGCTATCGCTTCGATTACCGGCGGTAGCCTGCCGCACCCCCCGGGAAGCGGCCGGAGCCATCGAAAGTGATTCAAAAGTAGGCGACAATGATTGCTCGAAACAGTATGCGTGCCTCATTCCTGTGGCTGGCACGGCGGCTGGCGCTCCTGGGGTTCGTCCTGTGCATCTGCGAAACAGGTGTTTTTTCGTTTCAGCAGAGCTCCGGCCCCAAGGAGATGGGGGCAACGATTCAAACGTACTGGCCACGTAGCCAGTTCACGTTGAAGGCTGACACCAATCTCGTGGAAGTGGGGGTGGTGGTTCGAGACGGCCGGGGCCGCGCAATCGGCGGTCTGGGCAAGAACGATTTCGAGATCGAAGACGCGGGCAAGAAGCGTGAGATCACGGCATTTTCCGTCGAGAATTTCGTCCCGATGGCAACACGGTTGCCGGCTGCAAAGGCAACCGCTGCCGCACCTGAGAATACAAAATCCCAAGACCAGCTGCGGTTTGTGGCACTGCTCATCGATGATTTCGGCATACCTTTCACTCAGCAGGTCCAGGTGAAAGCGGCGGCCAGGCGCTTCATCAAGGAGGGTTTGGCAAAGGGGGATCGCGTAGGCATATTTACCACATCCGGAAAACAAATTGTGCCGTTTGCCGCCGATGCGGCAATACTTGTGGCTGCTGTCGACCAGTACAGCTCATTCCGGCGCCTTCCTGAAGGCGGCATCTGCCCCAAACTGACCCAGTACGATGCTTATCTGATCGCGAACAAGATTGATATTGAGACTTTAAAAATCAAAGCCATTGAAAGGAGCCAATGTTTCTCCGGCCGACGAGGGGATGTTCGTCCTCAGGATATCGAAAAAATCAGATCTTTCGCTGATGTACCTATGAATAACGATCTGATGGTGCAGGCCGTCACCATGTGGACCCAGGTCCGCGATACTTCGTCGCGTGCATTAGACACCATGTACAGACTTGTGGACTATATGGGGCAGTTGCCCGGGAAGCGGATGGTTCTGCTGGCGTCCTCAGGCTTCCTTGTCAGAACGCTCGAAGCGGAGCAACAGAAAGTGGTCAACCATGCCCTCCACGCCGGGGTCGTTATCAATGCGCTCGACAGCAAAGGTCTCTACACGGAGGACCCGCCGGAGGATGTTCCCGGCGCCGACGAGCGTTCCCTCATGCGCATGGTGTTATTGGGAACCAGGGAGAAGGACCTCGGCAACGACATCATGGCGGTTCTGACGATGAGCACGGGCGGCCTGTTCTTTGACAATAACAACGATCTCGACCTCGGCTTCCGTGCACTGGGCATGGTTCCCGAAGTTTCCTATCTCCTGGGCTTCTCGCCTGAAGAGGCCCCTAATGGGAAGTATCACGGGCTCAAGGTGCGCCTGAAGTCTCAAAACCAATATTTAATCCAGGCGCGGCCCGGCTATTGGGCGGTTTCGAAGAAGCAGCAGGAATCGACTGTTCAGGGACGGAAGATCGACCGCATCGTTATGGGCTCGGATACGCTGAAAGAGCTGCCCGCACTCATCGCCTCTGAACCCTCGAAGACGGACACCGGGGATCCGGCCCTTGACGCCGTGCTTCATCTCGACGTCCGGAGTTTTCACTTCCTGGCAAAGGATGGGGTGCGCTCTCAAAGCCTGGTTTTTATCGCGGCTCTGTTTGACGGCGGCGGTAATTTTGTATCCGGCAAGGAGGCAAACATTAAGTTTGCACTGCAGGAATCCACATATAACCGCCTGACCGAAAGCGGGCTTGACATGTCAATTACGCTGCAGGCGCCTCCCGGGACTTATCGCCTGCGCGGTGCGGCTCAGGACGTGATCGACGGCAAAATTGTCTCCTCAACCCTGCCTGTCGAGATCCGCTGATCCTAGATTCCGGATTTAAGGGTGCTGTTTTGATTAAAGCGGCTTCAAGGAAGCGATCCAGGCCAATCAGCGTACGGACTGGCTTGTTCCAGCTCGCGAGAGTTCCGAAATGCCGAGGGTGGCTAGCCTGGGCCGTAATAGGCTGCCCAACGGTTGTTTTTGCTGATGCCTGAGGTTTGCAAACGGGCATCCTGTCTGTCATCCTGTTTTGGTCGATAAACTCATGTCTCGGGTAGTGGCACGGGCATCCTGCCCGTGATACTGTTGTCGCTCAAACGCTCATGCCACGGGGTTCATTGTTCATGGAAGTGGCTCCCCAAGTCATCAAAAAGCGACACGGCGCTTACCTGCCGCATTGGACGAAGGAAGGTGGTACCTATGCGGTAAACTTTCGACTGGCGGGTTCATTGCCTGCGTCCGTCCTGGCGGCCTGGCATTTCGAGCGAGAAAATATCGTCAAAACAGCCCACCAGATGAAGCGCCCGCTTTCGTCCCAGGAAAGAAGGCGCCTCGCACGTCTTTTTTCGGAAAAGATCGACCACTACCTCAATGCTGGACACGGTGCGTGTCATTTCAAAATCCCAGAGGTTGCGCAACTAGTTAGTACAGCCCTGGGTCATTTCCACAATGTTCGCTACGTCCTCGCCTGCTGGTGCATCATGCCGAACCATGTACATATCATTGCAAAGCCGCTGGGTGATAACCTCCTTTCGAAGATCCTGCACAGTTGGAAATCGTTTACGGCTCTTGGGGCAAATAAACTGGTTGGGCGCAAAGGTGCCTTCTGGGAGACGGAGTATTTCGACCACATAATTCAAGATGAGGATGAACTCGAGCAGCAGATCAGGTACATCCTGGACAATCCATTGAAGGCGGGATTGGCAGACTGGAAATGGGTATGGGTGAATTCAGAGTTTCGGCTCTGAGCGGCCACGGGCTGGAAGCCCGTGCCACGACATCGGATTTTGCGGGCGGGAAGCTCCCGCTCCCAGTGGGTCGATCGTTGGACAACCTCGGCAGGCCACAGGCCAGGATAATGGAAAACCATAAAAGTGAATGGGGTGTGGACGTCCCCCGATTTTCGGCATTAGTGTTGGTCCGTGTCCGGAAAAGATGCGCCATATGATAAAATTCACCTTCCGGTTCATTGTGACGCCGGAATATCAGGCGCTCGAGGGACAACGATGTGGAGATTTCCGTGCGCGGCGTTTGCAGTCGCGCTCGTCTTTAACCTGGCCTTGACGAGAGCGGCAGCCCAGGTAGCCGCGAAACCCCAGGCAGCCGATCCCACGGCGCCCATTCGCCAGGCACTTGATTTAGCGCAGACCGGTCGGTGCTCCGAGGCTCTGCCGGTTCTGAAGCGCAGCACGCAAGGTCTGGCGGACAAGCAGCTTCGCTACCTCGCTGCCTTTGCCACCGTTCGCTGCGGCATGAGCGTGAACGACACTGCCGCTGTCGTGAACGCACTGGTGCTGTTGCAGCGCGATTTCCCTGACGATCCGGAAGTGCTCTACACCGCTGCCCGCATTTTCGCCCAGTTCTCCGACCGTACGGCGCAGGATCTGGCCCGACGATTCCCCAAATCACCGCAGGTGGGCAGGATGAACGCGGAGGTGCTTGAATCGAAGCAGATGTGGAAAGAGGCGATTGAGGCCTACCGCAACATCCTCGCGCAGAATCCCAAGGTCCCGGGCATCCATTACCGCATCGCCACCATCCTGCTCGACACATCGCCGACGGCAGAAGCCGCTGCGGAAGCCAAGAACGAATTGGACGCGGAACTCGAAATCAACCCCAAAGACGCCGCTGCCGTATTTGTCCTGGGCGAGATCGCGCGGCGGGGGGGCAGCTGGGACGAAGCCGTCCGGCTGTTCACGCGTGCTTCACAATTGGATGCCGGGTTTATGGAGGCTTACTTTTCGCTCGGTCTGTCGCTCAATGCGGCGGGCAAATACGCAGACGCGATCGCTCCGCTGGAGCGCTACGCCAAGGGCGTGCCTGACGATCCGGCGGGACATTATCAGCTTGCCATTGCCTACTCCCGCACCGGCAACAAGGCGGCCGCGGACCGCGAGCTGCAGCTTCAGCGCGAAGCTCTGGCAAAGAAAAAGTTGGAGTGTACCGACCCGCCAATGGCTGAGTGTCCTGGTGAACTTCATTATGGATGCGTCGATGCCAATGTGGCCCTATTCTAGATCACGCCGCCGGTTCCTCCGCCGGCTTGGCCAGGCCGGCCTGGCAGCCGTGTTGCCGCGCGGCATCTGGGATGCTTTCCCGGCACCGCAAGCGCCGCCGGCCTTTGAAGAGATTCCTGCCTCCGCAAGCGGTATCCGTTGGGTTCATGTCGCGGGACTCACACCCGAAATGTACGTGCCCGAATCGCTCGGTGCCGGGTGTGCGTGGATCGATTATGACAACGACGGCTGGATGGACATTTACCTGGTCAACAGCGGCAAATGCGACTTCTATGATCCGCCCCGGCCGTTGCGCAACGCCCTCTATCACAATAACCGCGACGGCACATTCACCGATGTGACCGAACGCTCCGGCGCCTTCGGCACCGCCTATGGAATGGGCGTCGCGGTCGGGGACTATGACGGCGACGGGTTGCCGGATATCTATGTCACGCAGTACCCGCGCAACGTCCTCTATCACAACAACGGGGACGGTACTTTCACCGACGTGACGGAGAAGGCAGGCGTGGCTGCGCCGGGCTGGACGACCAGCGCGGTCTGGTTCGACTACGACAACGACGGCCGCCTCGACCTGTTCGTCTGCGAGTTCCTGGAATTCAGCAAGGCGAAGAACGTCTATTGCGGCACACCGCCCCTGCGTGCCTACTGCATGCCGACCGCCTATCCGGGGTTGCCGTGCCGGCTCTTCCACAACAACGGCGACGGCACCTTTACGGACGTCACCCGCGAAGCGGGCCTCCTCAAAGAGGCCAAGGCCTGGGGGGTTGTGGCTGCGGACATCAACAACGACGGCTGGATGGACCTGTTGGTCTCCAACGACAAACTCCCCGCCTTCCTGTTCGCCAACCGCAAAGGCAAATTCGAAGACATCGGTCCGCTCGCCGGTGTCGCTTACAACTCCATGGGTGTGGCGCGTTCCACCATGTGCGTGGATGCGGCCGACTTCGACCAGGACGGGTGGATCGACCTTTTCACCACCACGATTGACCACGAGATGTACTCGCTTTATCGGAATCTGAAAAACGAGGCCTTTGATGACCTTTCCATCCCTATTGGGCTCGGCGCGGCCACCATGCTCATGAGCGGCATGGGGAGCCGCCTTTTTGATTACGATAACGACGGCGACCTCGACCTGATCATGTGCAATGCGCATGTGGATACGGTCGTGCAACAGCGCATCCCCGATGTGAAGTATAACGAGCCGATGCTTCTGTTCCGCAATGTCGGGGGGAAGTGGAAAAATGTAAGCGCGGAAAGCGGGCCGATCTTTTCGAAAGACCTCGGCTCACGCGGGATGTCGCTGGGCGATTTCGACAACGACGGTTCCGTGGATCTGCTGATTTCGACCAACGACGGCCCGCCGATCCTGCTGCGGAACAACGCCGGCAGAAAGAACCACTGGCTCGGTGTGCGGCTCAGGGGCCGCAAAGCCAACCCGGATGCCATCGGAGCGAAGATCACCTGGCGGTCGGGGGACTTCCAGCGTCACCGCTGGCTTGTCGGCGCCGGCGGTTTCCTTTCTGCGCATGACCCGCGCGTCGTGCTCGGCCTGGGCCCGCGGACCAAAGTGGATTGGATCGAAGTAAAATGGCCCCCGCCCGCAAACAAGGTCGAGCGGTTCGTCAATCCCCCGGTCGATCGTTACATCACAATCGTCGAAGGAGAGGGCAAATGGGCGTAACCAGGTTCTGTCGCGAAACTCCTGATCCAGCCCCGGAGGGGCCAATGGACAGTAGCCCCGGGCGTGAGCCCGGGGTTTGCCAAAGCCCAAGGAAGAGCCCTGGAGGGGCGACAGAAATCAACGAGAGCAAAGCCCTTCGCCCCTGCCGGGGCTCGTTGGTATACAAACCCCGACCGGGAGCTTGCGCCCCCGGCTATTGTCTGATCGCCCCTCCGGGGCTTCGCCGTGACACAGTTTCGCGGAACAAACCAACTAGGTTCATGCCTATGGGAGTGGTGCTGATCACGGCCGTGGTCTGGTTCGCCCTGGCCGGCTTGGCCGCACCGACATACGCCCAGCCCGGCCAGGCCGGCCGCGGCGAATCCACCGCAGAAGCCGAGCTGCAGAAGGGAATCGCGCTCACCCGCGGCGGAAAGTTCAATGAAGCCATTCCGCACTTCCTGGCTGCACAAGGACAGCTCCGCGACGCGTCCGCCCTCAGCTTCAACCTGGCGCTCTGTTACGTTGGTACCGGACAATACCCGCCGGCCATTGCGTTGCTCAACGAGCTGCGGTCAAATGGCCTCAGCAACGCGAATGTCGAGAACCTGCTGACCCAGTCGTTGCTGGGCAACCAGCAGCCGGAGGAGGCCTTCGCTGCCTTCGAGCGGGCGTCCCGCCTGGCGCCGGAAAACGAGAAGCTCTATCTCTACGTCGTCGAGTCGTGCATGAGCAACGGCTACTACGACATGGGCCTCAAAGTTGTTGAGACGGGATTGAAGCGCCTGCCGCGTTCCGCGCCTCTGGTCTTCGAGCACGGTATTCTGCTGGCGCAACTGGACTTTATCGACGAGGCCATGCAGGAACTCCAGAAGGTGACCAAACTGGCGCCGGGCAGTGATGTCGCCTATATCGCGGCGGCGCAGAAGAGCATCTTCGAGAGCGACGTGGACGAAGCCGTGCGCATAGCCCGTGAGGGCATCCGCAAAGGAAAACAGCACTTCATGCTGCTGGCGCTTTACGGCGAGGCGGTTATCCTCTCCGGTGTCGAAGCCCGCAGTCAGGAATTCGCCGAGGCTCGCGCCGCTCTGGAGCAGTCCATCGCGCTGAGCCCCACCTATGTGAGCGCGCGGATGTCTCTCGGCAAGCTGTATTTGATGGAGGGCCGCATCGACGATGCCATCGTGCACCTGAATGTGGCCCGGGAGCTGGATCCGAAAAACTCCGCGGTCTATTCCAACTTGGCAGCAGCCTACCGCCGGCGCGGCGACACAGCGCGCGCCGAAGAGATGCTCGCGATCCTGGCCAAGCTAAACAAAGAAGAAGTAGAGAGAATCCGGAATGCGCCAGGCGACCGCAAGGCCGGCTATATGGCGAATCCCATAAAAAAGAAGAAGTAGAAAGAATCCGATCGGCGCCAACCAACGAAGTTGGGGCCTAAACGGAGAGGCGCGAAGCGCCGGCATTCAATAGCCCCGAGCGTCAGCTCGGGGGAAAGGATGTGTGTAGAAAAGTGGCCGAAGGGCCGCTACAAAGATTTGGGCTACTAAAGTTGGTACCCGGTTTTACTGCCCATTTCGGGTGGCTCGGATCACATGCAAAACCGTCCCCTTGCTTATGCGCACGACTCTCTCGGCTGGTACGAAGAGCGGCCATTTGGGTGCGACTGCCAAGATGCGCCGCGGCTTCCGATGTGAGGGAAAATGAAACGAATTCTTTTTTATTATTGTTTCTGCGTTGTCGGCGTATCCGCAGGGCGTGGTGGTACGAAGGCGGTGTCATCGAGTGGATCGTTAAACAACTCCTTCGGCACCCACGAATTGATGGACCTCTGCGAACAAATCAGTGAAAAGCCCGCACTCCTCCATTTCCAACTGGTTTTTGCCTCCTTCATGTGTTAACAAATTTGACCTGACGATGCGTCGAGGCGGTCTCGAAGCGCGATCCCGGCCGCACAGTTGGGCAGATTCAGATTAACCTACTGTTTCACCATTCCATCCGCCACGGGTCATTGAAATGAGAAGAATGTAGATTCTCTTTACTTTAATCCTGACGATCTTCACTGTTTCGCCGGCTTTTACGGAGCGCGAGGTGGCCACGATCCGCAACAATGCTTTGTCAGGCCGTCAGGCTTCTGGAACCGGAGGTGCGCCGGCCGGCGCGAACAGACCGACGGTCGCGGCACCGAAGGATAACGTACTGCCCACTGCGGTCCCATTGGAAAGCGTCCCTGATGTCAAGGCCGAGACGACCCCTGGCCAGCTCCCCCGGCTGCCGTATACCATTCCCGCCGTGTACCGCAACAGAGCCAAGGGCCCGGAGGTTCGCGTGGTATGGCCGTCGCCCAAGGACAACAGCCAGGTCCTCAAGCCGGGAACGTACACCATAACCGGCAAGGTGCCCGGCACTGAGTTCCAACCCAAGGCCACGGTGACCGTGAAGGCGGCTTCCAAGGAAGTGCCCGCTCCCAAGCGCCCTGTCGAAGCGTTTCCTCTCGGCCAGGTCGTATTGGATCAGGACATCAAACAGCGTGACACGCCGTTCATCAAGAACCGCGATAAGTTCATCCGCACCCTGGCGACAACCAATCCCGACGGCTTCCTCTACAATTTCAGGGATGCGTTCGGCCAGAAGCAGCCGGAAGGAGTCAAGCAGCTCGGCGGATGGGACAACCAGACGACTCGATTGCGCGGCCACGCCACCGGCCACTACCTGTCCGCCATAGCCCAGGCCTACGCCGGCACGACCTACAATGAAGCTTTACGGGCGAATTTCCTCCAGAAGATGAACTATCTCATCGACACTCTTTATGACCTTTCCCAGAAATCCGGCAAGTCCGCGCAGGAAGGAGGCAAGTTCAATGCCGATCCGACCGCCGTCCCGCCCGGTCCCGGCCGCACCGGCTACGATTCCAATCTGAGGGCCGATGGCATCCGGACCGATTACTGGAACTGGGGCAAAGGATTCATCAGCGCCTATCCCCCCGACCAGTTCATCATGCTCGAGCAAGGCGCCACCTACGGCACCCAGAACACCCAGATTTGGGCTCCTTACTACACCCTGCACAAAATCCTCGCCGGCCTGCTCGATTGCTACGAGGTCGGCGGCAACCAAAAGGCTTTGGAAATCGCCAGAAACATGGGGACCTGGGTCTATGCCCGGCTCAAGGTCCTCCCGACCCAAACGCGCATCAGCATGTGGAACCGTTATATCGCCGGCGAGTACGGCGGCATGAACGAAGTCCTGGCACGCCTCTACCGGCTCACCGGAGATAAGCAATTCCTCGAATGCGCCAAACTGTTCGACAACATCAACTTCTTCTTCGGCAACGCCGATCACGAGCACGGCCTGGCCAAAAACGTCGATACGATTCGCGGCAAGCACGCCAACCAGCACATCCCGCAGATCACGGGGGCGCTGGAAACCTTCCGCGACACACAGGAATTCCCCTACTTCCAGATTGCCGACAATTTCTGGAACATAGTGACCAACAGTTACATGTACAGCATCGGCGGCGTCGCCGGCGCGCGCAATCCGAACAACGCCGAATGCTTCACCGCCGAGCCCGACACACTTTTTGAGAACGGGTTCGCCAACGGCGGGCAGAACGAAACCTGTTGCACCTACAATCTCTTGAAGTTGGACCGCCAGCTCTTCATGTTCGATCAGATCGCCAAGTACATGGACCACTACGAGCAGGGGCTTTACAACCACATTCTCGCTTCCGTCGCCGAGGACAATCCGGGAAACACCTACCATGTCCCGCTCAATCCCGGCGCCCAGAAACAATTCGGCAACGCCAATATGAGCGGTTTCACCTGCTGTAACGGCACCGCGCTCGAAAGCAACACCAAGCTCCAGGACTCCATTTACTTCAAGGGCGCCGACAACAAAACGCTTTACGTCAACCTCTTCGTTCCGTCCACGCTGAACTGGACCGAGCGCAATCTGATCGTAAAGCAGCGCACCGATTTCCCCTACGCCGATACGACCCAGATCGTCCTCAAGGGCAGCGGCCAGTTCGACATCAAGGTCCGCGTGCCGCACTGGGCAACCCGCGGCTTCTTCGTCAAGATCAACGGCCGGGAGCAATCGGTCAAAGCCGTGCCGGGCACCTATCTGACGCTGCGCAGAACCTGGCAGGATAACGATACGATCGAGCTTCGGATGCCGTTCCACTTCTATCTGGATCCGGTCGTGGATCAACCCAATATCGCCAGCATCTTCTATGGGCCGGTCTTCTTGGCGGCAGAGGAGGCCGGACCCCGAACCGATTGGCGCCCCGTGACGCTCGACGCCCGCGACATCGGCAAATCCATCACGGGCGATCCCGGCACCCTTCGTTTCCGTAACGACGGCGTTGCCTTCAAGCCGTTCTATGAAACGTATGGGCGATATTCTGTGTATTTGAATGTGACCTTGAAATAGGGCGGTTATCCCGCTGTGCGCACCGCCCGCATGTTCCGATGGAGTGCGGGCCGGCGGGCTGTTCACACCGCGGCGACGTTCGGCATTGGCATCGTGACGAAGCGGACGCGGGGCACGAAAGCGTGCTGATCAAGCAAGGAGGTCCAGCACAAAGATGGCAATCATTGACGAAACAGCCGGGACCATTCCGGACAACAAGATTCTGCTGCGAGAGATCGTGCACGCCTGCGTCGTCGTCAGAAATGTGGAAAGGACAGCCAGGAACCTGTCCGACAAATTTGGCATCGGGCCATGGGACGTGCACATCAAGAGCTATCCGGAATCGCAGGCCAGCTTCAGGGGCAAGCCGACAGACTGCACATTTAAGTTCGCCTATGCCAGGGTCGGCCCGATCACTCTGGAACTGGTCGAGCCCATAAGCGGCATGTCAAGTTACCAGGAATTCCTGGAGCAACACGGAGAGGGGATCCATCATCTGGGTTTTCCTGCGTCTCTTCCTTTCGATGCAGAAATCGAGAAGTGGAAGCGCCAGGGCATTGAGCCGGTGCAAGTAATGAAGCTGGACGATCCCGAAGAAGGGTGGGCCTACATGGACACCCAGGATCTGGCCGGTTTCACACTCGAAATCCTCAGCTTTAAGAAGTTCCAGTAATCGACCACGCCTTGAAGGCGTGGTTTTGGCTTGCCCCGCACAGCGGGGCGAATCAAAGCAACCCTCGGGGTCGGGGTCGGTATCGCTATCGGTTCGCAGTTGCGCTCAATCCAGAGAGCCATTGCTATATCATGATCTCGAATGCCGATACCGATTGCGACCCCGATTCCGATCCCGACCCCGAGGATTCTTCATCCTTGATCCCGAAGTCTGCGGGAACGACGGCTCGCCGGAACGGCAGAGCCTTTCAGGGTCGCAAGGCCAAAGGTCGTGGTTTTAGGTTTCAATAAATACGGAACAGGCGCGTCCACTTCGTTTCGGTCATCTGCAGAATGCCGCGCCGTTTGGAATCTGATTGAATGGGACAAAGCCAGGGGGCGGGAAAGGCTGTGCCATCAAAGGAATTCGCCATGGCGGCAAGGGGGTCGGGAATGGGTTCTGGAATTCCGGCGGCATTTTCCGGCATTGGCGTGCTTCTGCCGACAGAGGCAGACTGCATGTCGTGTGCCGCCGCCTCGCTGGGCGCGGAGGCTGTCGTCATCGTCTCTTTCTGCCAGGCACGGATCCGTTCCTGGATGCTGGTGAAGTCGCTTTCCTCCGGAGTTTGTGCCAGGCCGGCCCGGATGGGATTGAGGTCTACATAGACCATGCATGTGGCGATGGCCGCTTCGTCGAGCAGCGCCTGGCATTTGAACCGCGATTCCCAGAACCGGCCCTTGACCCTATCCTCTTTGTTTGCCGCCCGAGCGATGAATTCGTTCAGCCGGCCCATGAACCAGCTCAGGCAGCACAAGCGTTGGCGCAGCTGTGCCATGCGTTCCGGACAATCCGCCAAGGCGCGGATTTCTTCTCCGGCAGGCGGAATTGGGGCGCCCCTCAGGTCGCGATGTCGGGGGAAGAGTGTCAGCCAGCGGGTTGCCACTTCCCGATCGGACCACAGGGCGACGATATCGGGACGAGTGCGCAGAACCGTGTGATAGTGATACTCCATGACGGCGTAGGCGCAGACTTCGATAGCGAAGATGGCCGCGAGATACCACAACCTCTCAACCAGCCATGCCTTCCGGTGGGAAAAGTCACGGAGTGTGAGTGTGTCGAGTCCGTACAGGAACGCCCGGCGGACGCACCGGCTGAAGCAGTGATACACCCCTTCTTGTCCTTCTTGGACGCATTTGCTGCGCGGCAAGGCCATGGTTCACCTCTTTGAATACGATCTGACATTACTAACGGTGAACCGAGCGAAAGTGCCAAGAAACAGCCGCAAGAAATGGGGAGACTTGAAGGAAGACCTGATTGTGAAGACTCAACATGAAGAAAACGATGGGTGTCCAAGGTTCCGTCGCCGTAAACCGGGAGCCCAGACTGCGGTCGCTGCATCCTTGTTCGGTGCAGGGGACAAGAGTGGCTCTACTTGCTCGCAGGCAGGTCTGGTATCCACTCCATGGAGAGCTGCCGTCTGTGCTGGGCGCAGTCACGGAGGTAGAGATTGATCAGATTCTGGTAGGGAATGCCGGTCTTGACAGCCACGGCCTTGAAATGCGCAATCGTCTCCCGATCCAGGCGTATCGTGACCGGCTCCTTCAGTCGCCTGGCATAAGGGTTCTTTCGCCCCTTCATCTTGGAAAAATCGTAGTGTTCTCTCATGGTTCAACTCCAATAATTCGTTTGTTCGTATCTGTCCGCCTTTCGCGCGGAAATGATTCGAATTACTGATTCCTTCTCCCGGTAGCAGTGACACACGACCAATGTGCGAAGCCGAAAACTGACGCCCAAGAGAATGAAACGATCCTCGTCCTCGGAATGATCAGGATCAGAATACACCCTTGCATTCTCGTCCAGGAATGCGGTCTGCGCCTCTTCGAACGACACCCCGTGCTTTCGCTGATTAGTGCGGTTCTTCCTTTCGTCCCAGACGAATCGAAGATCTTCCATATGTACAGTGTATGTATCATTGAGTCGGTCGTCAACGGTTCCCCGGATCCTTGCATCAAAATAGCCTGTGACGAGATAGGTGCGGGCCAGACGATCCTGCAGCCCGCGCGCGGGGTCGCGGAGGTTTACTTCACCAGGCGCAGGGTGCCGAAGATTTCGGGGTGGTGGGGGTTCCAGACCATCGGCGGCTGCCAGGCGAGGAAATCGCGGTTGGGCGGCTCGCCGTCCTGGCGATACAGATTGATGCGCATTTCGTTGCCTGCCTGGGCCGCGCGCTTGTCGACGGCCGGGATCGGAATGCGCATTTCGCCGTACCAGATCTTCTTTTTGTCATCGATGCGCGCCTCCACCTTCATCCCTGAATCCCAGTTCTGCTCGCCGTTGAAACCCGGTTTGTCCTTCTTGGAATCGATGTCGAGGTCGAGGAACTCGCCCGCCGGAGACATCTGGAACTCGCGATACCGGTTCGTGTTTTCGAAATCCGCTCCCAGATAGACCTCGAAGCAGTCCTTCTCCCACATCCGGTAGGTCTCCTTGACCGTGTTTGGATTGGCGTTCAGCGTCAGCTTCTGATACGGGCCGATGAACAGGAAATAAATGTAGTCCTTCGTCCAGCGCGAGCGCACTTCGGCGCGGAATTCGGGCGATACCGGGCCGAGCACGCTGCGCTCGATCGTCACGCCTTTGATCCCTTTCCAGAAGGCGGAATCCGGATTAGCCGTGGGTTCCACCGCCTTCTCCGCATAGTAGGAAAGAAACACAGCCTTGTCCTGCGCCTGCATCAGCAACATCAGAGCAATCAGTAATCTCATAAGTCTTCCTTTTGAACCACGATGACCTCGAGGATTGTTCCAAAAACAGAGACAACGGGCAACAAACGTCGGGATCGGTATCGGGATCGCTATCGCAGTCGGCATTGTCAATGTGCAAAAACCGATTGCGATTGCGATCGCGACCGCGACTGCGACCCCGATTCCGATTCTGACGATTGACAGCAATGAAGGCCAGTCTTTTCATGCGTCGCAGGGTGCGCCATAGCCCATGGATTACCGCAAAGAAATCTCCTTGCGGTCTTCAAGATCTTCGCGATGCATTTTATCGGATTTCAAGTTTTAGCAAAACGGTCTGGTTGGGAGACAGCTTCAGGGGCATTTCGGTGACGTTGTCGGCCAGGACCTTGTCCTCGAGCAGGTCGAGGACGCGCGACCTGTGCGGCAGGCGCAGGATGCGCGCACCGCCCTCCGGCGCATAAATGCCGAGGAAACTGCGGCTGGCGTAAACGTTGTCGCCCGCGTCGCTGTAAATATGGCAGCCGGCCGCGCGCGCGATGTTGCGCAGCAGCGCCGCCGGCAATATCGGCGCGCTCGAGTAAATCGACGTCCATCCTGCCTGTTTTTTCACGACCAGCCCCGGTTTATCGACTCCCGCGAGCTTCCCCAGAGTTTGCGCCCCCGGATCGTCGCCGTAGAACCGCGGGCTGATGCGGAATCCCGGCAGATCGCGCCGCAGCGACGGGTCACGCGGATCCTTCAGATACACCTGGTGATCATACCAGCGGATGATATTGGCCACGTTCACGTCGGTCCCGTATGCAGATCCGCGCACCAGCGACTTCGTATACGGATGGTCATACGAGGTGATGTCGACGTGCAGTTCGCCGGGAATGGCGTTCTCGGCCAACCGGATCCCGGTCAGCGCCTGCATGTCCGAAACCGACAGCTTGTCGCCGATATATCCCGGCGCATAGACCCAGAGGGCGGTCGCCCCGTTATTCTTCAAGCGCGCATGAATCGCGGCGCGCTGTTCGGGCGTCACCCGGAACGTATTTAAAAAGACGTACAGCTTGTATTCGGGCAGCTTCGGATTGCCGATGTCGGACAGCAGGTAGCAGTCCCACGGCGCGCCGATGAATGCGAACTCCCACTGTTTCTGTGCCGTCATCAGCGCGTTCCACAGCGGCTCGCCATCTCCCGTGTAGGTGAAGCTCGTCTCATCGACAATGACGGCGATATCGGGATCGCTCCGCTTGTCGCTGTCCAGCGCCTTCTCGTCGATCTCCTTCAGCTTGCCAAACAGCTGGATGATCTTGTCGTCGTGGTAGGTCCCGCCGTGCAGGTCGGTCCACCACATGCCGAAGCCCTTCGTCAGGGCGTAGGCATAATCACGCGTCAGCAGCCCCTTGGTTTCCTCGAAGTTCTGCGGATTGCGCAGCGAGTCGCCCCAGCGCCACTGGCGCTGGAACAAGTGGGTCTCGGTGTCGACCTCGTTAAAGTAGAGCTTGCCATGGAGCGCCGCCTCGTCAGGGAGCGACTGCGAGTTGTTCGGCCCGCCGATCTGTTTGTTGTCGTACGTGTAGCAACTCGCGATGAAATCCACGTCGGGCGAGCGCAGCACCTTCGCAAACGCGAGATGCCCGCTGTGGACCGCGCTCAGGTTCGGGAAGTTACACCAGAGATAGCCGTAGAACGCACCGACGATCTTCTTGCGCCCGGTGATCTCCTTCACCCACTGGGCATTCTCGATCAGGACGCCCGCGACCATCTCGTTAAAAAACGTGAAATAGTCGGGAACGCGCATGCTCACGCCGGGATCGAAGAAGATGCCATGATGGCTCGAGTAGCGCTCGACTTCGTTCGGCGGCGTCGCGTTCTCGAACGTGACCTTGGCATCGTGCCACGCACGGCGCAGCGCATCCTCGGCCCCATACTTTTTTTTCAGCCACGCCCTGAATCCAGCTTGCGCCGCCGGGGAATAGTCCTCGACCCCGAACTTCGCCGGCGGTTCTCCGCCCGGCCGCGTCTCCCAGAAGGAGTTAAAGGTCAGCCACTCGCCGCCGAAGCCGTTGCCGACCTGGTAACCGACAATGTTGTCGCCGTACTTTCCCTCCACATGGTTCAGGAACGCGATCATCGCCTTGTGCGAAAGTTCGCGATACTTCTCGGATGCGAATGAAGGATGGCATGCCTGGCCGAACATGCCGGCAGGACTGCCGTCGTCGCGCATGGTGATTTCGTTCGGGAAGGTCTTGCACCACCACGATCCGGGCGTAAGCAGGATGCGTGGCAAGAAGAGGGCCTTCGGGTCGATCTTCAGATAACCGTCCATCTTCTCGTCGATCTTTGTGAAATCGTATGTTTCCGGGGCGGTCCAGTCGAAGCGGAGATAGATGTTGAAAATTGAGATTCCCGCCTGGCGGAAATCGTTGAAGTCGGACGGTCCTGGCCGGTAGGGCGAAGCCAACGTCTGGCCTGTCAGGATGCCGTTCACATACAGGGCAGGCATCCCATGCAAAATCTTCACCTCGCTGCTCAATCCCGTGCGCGGCATGACCCGCGGCGCAGGCGCCAGCGCAAGCAACAGGGCCGCAAACGAAAACAGGTTCCTTTTCATGCAACCCAGCTTCTTACAAACCACGCATCCGTGTCAATCTGCTCCGAAAATGGATGTGAAAACCAAGCACCGTCGGTATCGGTATCGGGATCGTAATCGCGATCGCCATCGCAATCGGCTTTGACTCCCGTAAGCAGCAAAAAAACTGATTGCGATCCCGATTCCGATGCCGATCCCGACCGCCGTCGATCAAAGAACGCAGCCTTTTCATGATATTCTTGTGATCCTATGAGCCATGCGACCCGATATTATGCCGCCTGCTGTCAGACCGATTTTGCGAGCCCTGCTACGCGACGGGAAATTCCCGCGCGCGTGGACCGGATGCTTGAGCTGATCGACTCCGCCGTGATCGGCTATGAGCCCTTTTCCCCCGTGCGACTCGTGGTTTTTCCGGAGTTCGCCCACACTCCACCGGTCTACAACACGGTCCGGGAACTGGAGGAGCATCTTGCGGTTCCCGTGCCTAACGAGCACACGCACCGGTACTCACTGCACGCCCGCCACCATGGGATCTACATCCAGACCGGCACTTTTCTGGAAAAAGACGAGAATTACCCGGGTGTCGTCTTCAACACGACATGCCTGGTGGGACCCGGGGGCGTTCTGGCCCGATATCGGAAAACCCACCCGTGGATCCCATGGGAGGTTCATGCCAGCCCGCACGACATCCCCGGCTACGGCGAGGACCCGTTTCCGGTGGTCGACACCGAGTTGGGGAGGCTGGGGGCAGCGATCTGTTATGACTGGCTTTTCCCCGAGGCCATTCGCCAGCTGGCTCTCAAGGGCGCGGAGGTGCTGATCCGGGTTTCTGCTTACATGGACCCGTGGGGAACAGCGGCTCCCCTCGACTGGTGGACGCTGGTGAATCGCTGCCGGGCGCTCGAGAACATCGCTTATGTGGTGGCGGCCAACCAGGGGGCGCGCCTTGCCAACTACCCGCCGTTCAGCTGGCCCGGCGGGAGCATGGTGGTGGACTTTGACGGGCGAATTCTCGCCCAGGCCGAACCCGGTCCGGGCGAGAGGATAGTTGTGGCGCCAGTGGATATCGATGCCCTGCGCGGAGAGCGCGCCCGCCGTCGCGGGCATCACATGCTTTCTCACCTGCGCACCGAGCTCTACTCCGGGTATTCCCGTCCGATCTATCCCCGGGGGGCCGAAGCGCTCCCGCACAACATCGAGGAAAACAACCGGCTGATTGAGAAGGCGACGGCCGGGGGGCCGCCGCGCCGGGAGTGAATCATTTCACCCTAATTTGTCAATTTCCCAAAAGACGTAACGAGATTAGGATCCGAGTTTTGTCGGGGTCGGGATCGGTATCGGGGTCGGTATCGCTATCGACAGTCGAACCCGATGCCGATTGCGACCCCGATACCGATTCCGACTCCGATTTTCGGGCTAACCAATTGTGTAATTCGGGAGTTGAGTAGCCTGAATTCCCTATATGTTTGCATCGATCCGCCGGCATTTGATAAGGTCGGATTGGAGGACGCAACCTATGAACAGATGGATGGGGATCATTATCGCGCTCTGCTTCGCACCCGCGTTGTCAGCCCAAACCAAAGCACCGGCGGAAGATCTCATCCGCCTGTTCAATGACCGGATGATCGTCGAGATTGACAGGCGCACCGGCGCACTCTATTCCGTGCGCGAAACGAAGGGGCGATTCGGCACCAACTACTTCGGGAATCCGGCCAACAATCCGGGCGCCGCTTATGACGACCCGGCCTGGACGGGGAACGTCATAAGCACAACCTGGGAGCTTGACACACCGGAGCGGCCCATCGTGCTCATCCCGTCCTTCTCTTTCCGACCCTCGGGAAAGTGGCGCCAGGAATCCACGGGACATTCGGGCGATATCCGTCGAGTGTCTTTTGACGGAAACGCTGTCAGGATCAGCTACGCCGGGCAGTCAAAGAACGAAGGCGGGCTCAGGAGCTACGATCTAACCCTGACGTATCGCCTCGCGGCCGACCGTTCGCTGGTCCTGGAAATGGACATCGTGAACACCACCGGGCACCTGCTCGAAATCGGCGAACTCGGCTTCCCCATGGCCCTCAATGACAACTATTCCGGCGTGCGCACGGTGAATCCGTACACCAATACAGTGGATGATTACGAAGTCCTCTACGAAGACGAGCGCCTCAAAGTCGGCGAACAGAAGATCATCCACGAGGAGCGCGTGACCGGGCACCACTTTGCCGGCGGGCACAGTTCGTATTCGCTGATTCAGAGACTGCTCGGGGATGCGCCGTTTCTCCTGGTGCACCCCACCGGCGACACCGCGTTCGAATGCGTCTACCGTTATGAAGATTCCGGCGGCCGCGGCGGGCGGCGCGCCCGCCCTAACGTACTCGCGATCCATTCCTATGCCACGAGAAATATCCGCGGCTGGAAAATGCCTTGGGTGAACGGTCACACCTCGCTGGTCCTGAAACCGGGCGAAAAGAAGCATTATGGCCTGCGGTTCGCATTCATCGACGGTTACGCATCCATCCCGAAGGAAATTGCCAATCAGGGAAATCTCGGGGTGCGAGTCATACCCTCGATGGTCGTGCCGGAGAACACGCCCGTGTACGTCGAAATTCAGGGCCGGCAGAACCCCGAGTTCGAATTCCTTTCCGACAATATGTCGATCCGGGAAAAGAAGAGAACGGGGGACAAAACGCTGCTGACGCTGGCGTTCCGGGGACGCGGCCAGAAGACGCTGAAGCTGGGCTACGACGGCGGCAAATGGACGAAACTGCACTTCTACTGCATCGAGGATCTCGAGCACCTCATCAAGGCCCGGAGCAGGTTCATCGTGGAGCGGCAGTTCTATGAGAATCCCAACGACCCATTTAACCGCAATCACATGTTCCTGCCGTTCGATTACCGCTCCGGAAGCACCTACCGCGACGCCGACGAGGTCTGGGAAGTCGGCGGCAACGACGAGTATGGATTTTCCGAGCCGTTGTATCTTGCCGAAAAAAACGTCTATTACCCGGACCGTGAGGAAATTGCGGCGCTGGAGACCTATGTTGCCGATTGCCTCAGAAAATACCTCCAGGACCAGGAGACATTCGCCCTCCGCGCTTCGCTCTACTGGAAGGAGCGGACGCCGTCGAGCCCATGGAGTCACTGGACCGAGGCCCGGTCGAAGGAGAGCTATCGGACTTACAATTACGCCCACGCCGCCAATCTCTACGACGCCTTGTACCGGATCGGCAAATTGTACGGGCTGACGAAACGAGCGACGGCGCAGGAGTATCTGCGTCTCGCCTGGAAAACGGGCGTGAAATGGTTCCAGACCGGCCCTTGGAAACATGTCGGCGTGATGGGCGGGTCCAACGCCCTCAATATCCTGGCCGACCTCAAGGCGGAAGGCTGGGAGAACGAGTACCGCCAGCTTTTGAAGGAAGTGGAAGCCTGCAACCAGATGTTTGTCGACACGCCCTATCCCTATAGCTCAGAGCTGTTCGTCGACCAGACGGCTCACGAGCACGTGTATTTCTTCACGAAGTACTTCGGCAATATCGAAAAAACTGCGAAAACTCTGCAGGTGATCGAAGCGCTGCGCGGCGGCAATCAGCCGGTCTGGTTCCGTTACGGCAACGACAACCGCGGCGACATGGCTGGCTGGTACACGACGTCGCTCAATGCCCGGCCGCTGCTGGCGGGTTTCGAGGAGACCGGCGATCTCGAGATGTTGCTCCGGGGATACGGCGGGATCATGAGCGTTATGGCCAACCTGCTCCCGGACGGCATGGGATTCGGCCATTATGTCTCCACACCCGGAGTCCAGGCGTTCGACCCGCCGCGCACACTGGACGGCGGCATCGGCATGTACGGTTTTTTCAAAGCGGCGAAAGCCTATGTTTTCCGCGACCCGTCTTTCGGCATCCTCGGGGCCGGATGTGACGTCACGGAAACAGGTGGCAGGATTACGGCGACGCTGCGGGACGGTCTGAGGAAAAGGTTGCGCTTTGCCGAACAGAAGTTGGATGTGGAGGCCCAGAAAGGGGAAATCATTTCCGCAACGCTGGAAAATTCCGGCAGTTCCCTGACGCTCAACATGGCCGACTCGACATCGCTGGTTACCACCATCCGCATCGTCGTCAAGGGCTTACCGCCGGGCCAATATACTATTTCCTGTGGCAACCGGAAGGAGACGCGAAGCGCAACAGATTCCATAATCCTGGAATGGCCCCTGAAAGCTTCCGGGCAGGCAAGCATAAAGAAGCGATAGGGGTCAGGTCTGGAAAATTTGATTTTTGGCTCACGAATAAAAACTTTCCATACCTGACTCCTGATTTCCTCGTGTTCTGTCGATCGGGGGTCGGGGTCGGAATCGGTATCGGTATCGGAATCGGTATCGGGGTCGGTATCGGGGTCGGTATCGGGGTCGGGGTCGCAATCGGTTTCGGAAATCATGATAAGCCAATGGCTTGGGAATTCAGATCCATTGCGAGCCGATCGCGATGGCGATACCGATACCGATACCGATCCCGAAAAACGCGATCATTTTGCCTGAACGCGAGGGAACGGACGGTCAACCAGCCCCACGCCTTCCTTAACTGCGATGATCTGGTCGCTTTTCAGTTTTTCGAGCTTCGAGACCATGCCGCTGGGCCAAACGATTTCGACCGCGTCAACCTGCGCATGCTCTCCCAGCCCGAAGTGCAGGCGCGGATCCTGGGCCGACTGGTAACTCATACCGCCTTTCCTCTGATCATACTTTACGAGATCGCCGGCGGTTACTTTCACACGCGCCCCCACGCCGTCGCGGTTCGATTTAGTTCCGATGAGGAAAAGCTCCAGCCAGTGATTTGCGTTTCCACCGTCGTTGCGCAGGAGCTGCGGTCTTTGGCCGCAGCTGCTGACGAGAATGTCCAGGTCGCCGTCATTATCGAAATCGCCCGCCGCGGCGCCGCGGCTCACGTGCGGCTTCTGCATGTCCGCCCCCAGCCGATCGCTGACATTCTCAAACCTGCCGCGGCCTATGTTGCGAAACATCTGCTTGGGCTCTGCGTAGGTCGTATCCGGGTGGTAAAGTTGAATGTTGTCCATCACGTGACCGTTGGCGACGAACAGGTCGCATGCGCCGTCGTTGTCATAGTCAAGGAAGCGGGTGCCAAAACCGCTCACCTGGTAGGTGTCATAGCCGACCTTGGAGGACAACGTGGCATCGGTGAAACTCTCGTCGCCCATATTCCGGTAGAAGCGGTTGAGCTGCATATCAAGATGGCAGACGTACAGATCCAGCCGGCCACTCCCGGTGGTGTCAGCCGCATCCACCCCCATGCCTGCTTCCATCTGGCCGTCGCCGCTCACTGCCGCCCCCGCAAGGTAGCCGACTTCGCGAAACGTGCCGTCGCCCTTGTTGTGAAAAAGGTGGTTGGGCTGCGCGTCATTGGAGATGAATATGTCCTGCCAGCCGTCGTTGTTGTAGTCGAACGTCACCACGCCCAGTCCGTTCGCCGCCTTCGGACCCACGCCCGAGGATTGGCTCGCGTCAGTGAACGTGCCGTCGCCGTTGTTGTGGTACAGCGCGGCCGGCTGGCCGTGGAAGACATTGGGATGACAGTAGCTGCGCATGCCGGGGCCTTGATCGCCGCAATAGAAATTGCGTTCGGGCGTCCAGTCGACATAGTTCGCGATCACCAGATCCAAGCGGCCGTCGTTGTCGTAATCGAACCAGGCTGCGCTCGAGGCCCACATGCCGCGGTTTTCGACTCGGGCAAGCGCCGTGACGTCGGTAAACGCGCCCTGGCCATTGTTGCGGTACAGGATGCAGCTGCTGTAACCGAGAACAAAGAGGTCGGGGAAGCCGTCATTGTCGTAGTCCCCGACGGCCACTCCCATTCCGAATAAACCTTCTGCCCCGACGCCGGCGGATTTCGTCACATCCGTGAAAGTTCCATCTCCCTTATTGCGATAGAGCGCACTGCTCAGCGGCTGTTTCGGGGTGTAAATCTTGGTGGCCGCGCCGTTGACCAGGTAGAGGTCCATTAAGCCGTCCTGGTCATAGTCGATCCACGCACAGCCGGCGCCCATGCTCTCAATCAAATACTTCTCGGGTGTCCAGGCGTTGTCGTGCACGAAGGTGATACCGGCAGTGCGTGCGATGTCGGTGAATGTCACCGCAGCGGGTGGAAGGGCGCGGCTCAGGAGCGTGGCAGCACAGGTAATTACCAGCAGGCTGAGCCAGCCTTGCCGCGAAATGTTGGACTTACAGTTCACTGATAGCGCCTCAAAAGTTAGCTCGCTTCGCTCGCTGATTCTAGGTGCCGAGGGGCAAAGGAAACAAGGGAAAAAGGGGACGAAATCATTCCAGCTTGATACTACAACCTTCGGCCGTACGATCCTGAAAGGCTGTGCCGTTTCGCTGGGGGAGCAAGGTCGGACAACTCTCGGGGTCGGGATCGGAATCGGGGTCGCAATCAGTGTCGTGATTCGAAATCCTGCCGAACTAACGAGGGTCAGGTTCGCGACCTCCTCCGAACCGATGGCGATACCGAAAGCGACCCCGATTCCGATACCGACGCCAACCCCTAAGGTTCCGGTGGTTCGCCATGCTGGGGTGGTCGATTACGCTACGACGATGGCTCGCCGGCGGGGAAGAACTACCGACTCTGCGAACAGCGGTCTTACCGGCATTTGTGCGTCGAGCTGACGGTTTGCAGATTTAATAAAGAAAAGCAAGAAAGGTCTTGACAGCCTTTTCGACAGCTCGTAAGCTCGCTGTCAGAGGCTGAGCGGGAGATTATGTTTGTATGCAAGCGCTTGCATCAGCGACTCCTGGCTTCGTGGCGGTCGGCTCTGCCGGTCATTATCGGTACATCATACGAGTTTTTTCCCGGTCCCCGGCATTCACTCCGCCATACTCGTCACGCTGGTTTCTGCTGAAAGGAGGCTCTATGTCGCGTTGGTTTTTCGAAAGGACTTTGTTGTGCATCACGATTGTCCTTATCGTGTTAGCTGTGACAGCGCCCGTGTGGGGACAGGAAACCCGAGGGCGAATTAACATCACCGTGCTCGATCCACAAAACGCCGTCGTGCCGGGCGCAACCCTTGAGCTCGTCGATCTGGCGACCAACGAAACGCGTACGGCCGCGACGCAGAGCGCTGGCACCTATACCTTTGTCAACCTGCCACCAGGGAAGTACAGGCTGACGGTTTCCAATAAGGGTTTCCGAAATACGATCTACGACGAGGTGACCGTCTCGGCGACCAAGGCCACTGACATCGTAACAACTTTGCAGATCGGTTCGCCGACTGAGACCATCACGGTGATGGCTGTGACGCCGGTTGTGCAGGCGACCTCGGTTGCCATCAGCTCCACCATCGATATCAAGCAGATCGACAACCTGCCGTTGCAGGGCCGCGACATCGGCCAGTTTGCACGCATGGTTCCAGGGTATACGGGCACGTGGAATGGTCTGCCGACGATGGCCCAGGGAAACAATGTGGATGGCATCATCAGCAGCACAAGCCGCATGAAGTTCGGCGGCAACTCCAGCCCGAGCGTTTCGGTGCGGCTCGAAAACATCGAGGAGATGACGATCCAGACCGACCAGCTCGACATGAACCAGGGCTTCGGCATGGCCGCTATGCAGAACAACTATACTACGCGTCGCGGAACCAACCGGTACCACGGGCAGGTCTTCTTGGACCACCGCAATGACAACCTGAACGCCGCGAGATGGACCGACAACAGGAGCGGTGTTAACTGCCATCCCTGGCCTAATTGTTATCTGCCGGAATTCAAACTGAATGATTTCGGCGGCAGCGTCGGCGGTCCAGTTCTCAAGGACAAGCTCTTCTTCTTCTTCAGTCTCTCCACCGCTCGACAGCCGGGCTCCTCGGTCCGAAACGCCAGCGTCCTGACCTCATCCGCGCAGGCGGGGAATTTTACCTATACCGGCACCGACGGTCTGTCCCACACCGTGAATCTGTATCCGGTGGCGAAAGCTTACGACTCAACATTGCAGGGAACGGCAAACGCTCCCACCGCCCAAATGCTGGCGAAAATCAACCAGAGTCTTACCCAGGGGAGCATTACTTCTACGACTGACCCGAACATCAATACCCTCACCTGGAACTCGCCGAACCCGACAACCTCGTGGTTCCCGACCTTCCGCGTAGATTACACACCCGCCGCAAAATGGCGCATCAATCTGGCCGTAAACCAGACCAAGACGCAGTCGCCGACCTCCGGTTCTCCTGCTTACCCGGGGGACGCATTCAGCGAGATGGTTTACGGGACCAAGTCCAATCGCATTTCCTCCTCGCTCGGGATTGACTGGACGGCAACCAATACGCTTCTCAACGCATTCCGGTTCGGTTACCTGTATCCGCCGTCATGGAATCCTTGGAACGAAGGAGATTGGGGTAGTCACCCCGAGCTCGTGAACTGGCCTTTGATGTCCTATCCGAATTGGAGCTATCCGATCTCCAACTTCTACCCCGTGTTTACCATCGCGGACACGGTCAGCTGGCAGAAGGCAAAGCACACGCTTAATTTCGGATTCTCAGCCTATCGGGAGCAGGATCATTATTGGAATGGGCCCGAACCTACCCGACTCTCTATAGGAATGGATACTGGGGATCCGGCTTACAATGCCTTGACCAACGCCGGCAGCTATAACCCATTGCCCTTTGCGACAACGACCCAACAGGGCAGTGCGCGCAGTCTTTATGCTCTGCTGACCGGGCGCATCACCTACATCACGGGGATGTACAAGTACGATAAGAGTGCCAACTCTTACATTCAGAAGCCGTTGCAGCACTTCGATCTGAACGAGGTCGCCAAGGCGGGCGGAATATTCATCCAGGACCAATTCCGCTTCCGGCCGAACCTGACCATCAACATGGGTCTCCGCTGGGACTTCACTGCATCCAGCATCGACCTGAATGGCATGTATCACAACGCCGACCTGTCGTCGATTTGGGGTCCCTCCGGTATCGGCAACCTGTTCAAGCCCGGAACCCTCACGGGCAACATGAATCCGACCATCGATGAGCGTCCCCAGCCTTACAACAGCTGGTACGTCACGCCGCAGCCGTCATTGGGGATTGCCTGGAGCCCGAAGTTCGGGGATGGTTTCCTGAAGAAGATCCTGGGTGAAGGCAACACCGTAATCCGCTCGAGCTTCTCGTACCGCAACTTCTCGGTGCCGTACCAGTATTTCTGGAACAACGCGACCGATTACGGCGCGTTTTATTACCAATTCTATACGGCGACGGCGCGGATCAGCACCGCAGCAGGTAGTTTTGCTCCGGGCAGCCTGTTCCTGGGCGATCCGTATCCCAAGTTCACGTACGATCCGCCGAGCTATCTGAAATCCATTCCGGCGTCAAAATTTACGTTCAACAACGGCCAGTACACGAACGGCATCAACGGGATGGATGCCACCCTCTCGCAGCCTTACACGATGAGCTGGACCCTCAATATCCAGCAAAAGCTGGGCCAATCGCGCGCCCTGGAAGTCCGCTACAGCGGAAACCGCATCGTGCACCAATGGCTCTCGCTCAATTTGAACGAAGTCAATGTGTTCGAGAACGGATTACTCTCAGAATTCAAGAACGCCCAGAAGAACTTGGCCATCAACGCCACCCAAGGTGTCACTTCGTTCGCGAATCTCTACCCAGGTGCCGGCACCGTGGCACTGCCGATTATGACCGCTGCTTTCACGGGCGACAGGAACGGCTCGCAGACCGCCAGCTCGTTCAGGAATGCCAGCTTCATTACTAACCTGAACACCGGAGCCGTCGGCGCGTTGGCCAATACGCTCACCACGTACGGCTCAGTCCCCTACTTCTGCAACCTGGTGGGTGCCTCGTTCGTCCCCTGCACGAACATGGGCTACACGGGTGCAGGAGGCGGCTATCCGATCAATTTCTTCCAGGTGAATCCGTATGCAACGGGCATTCCTGTCACGATGATGACGGATCCAGCCTGGTCCAACTATCACGCCCTGCAGGTCGATCTGCGCCAAAGTTACTGGCACGGCCTCCAGTTCGATGCGAACTACACCTGGAGCCACAACCTGGGTGTCACCTCGGGGACCGACTGGACGGGCGCCTACACTCAATACACCCTGCGCAACCTCAAAGAGAGCTACGGGCCGACCCCGTTTGACATCCGTCATGTTGTCAACGTCTCCGGGACTGTGGATCTGCCGTTCGGGTCCGGCAGGATGTTCCTGAATCAGAAGGGTGTGGTCGACAGAATCGTCGGCGGCTGGACAATCGGCACGATCCTGAGATACCAGACGGGAGGTGCCTCCCGCATCACCGGCGGCTACAGCACGTTCAATAACCTCGCCGACGGCGGCGTTAACCTCAACGGAGTCACCCGGCAAGATCTCCAGAATGCCGTTGGTGTTTACAAAACCGGCGCCAATTACGTCCAGATGATCGATCCCAAGTACCGGACCACCGGTGTCGGCGCCAACACTCAATACATTACAGCCAATACCACGCCCGGAACCTATGTAGGCGCGTTTTACATTTACGGTTCTCCGGCATTGACCCAGTGTGATATTAGCGTTACAAAGGATACTTTTGTCACGGAACGGTCGAAGATCTCCTTCCAGGCGCAGTTCCTCAACGCTTTCAATCACCCGGTATTCACAGGCGCACCCAGCGGCAGCGTTCGTTCAAGCGGTTGGGCGACGACCACCGGGGCATCGAACAGCCCGCGGGTGATCGAATTCCGGTTGAGAATCTCGTTCTAAAACTCACCTGCTAACTGTCTCGCTGGACCAGGCCCTCCCCCCGAGGACCTGGTCCAGTTTTTGTCACTTGCGTACGCGACCCCGCCTCCCGCCCGCGGTTCCATCAGCAAGCTTCCAGAAATCCTGCCTGGGTGCCTTCTTGCGCGCCAGCCGGGTCTTGCCCTGCGATGGTTAGGCCGGCCTCGGGGCCAGTCCGGTTGATTCCCGCACCACCAACTCCATGTCGATCACGATGTCCTTTCCTCTTAGGTGCGGTCTAGTAACAACAGGCACCAGACTGCCCCTTAGTTTGCTGGATACTTCGGCTGTCATGCGAGTGTTCCGCCGCCTGCTGCTTCTGCGTCTGCACCAGGCCGAAGGGCCTCTCCGAGAGCTTTATGCTCATGTGCAGTATTGACAGCCGGTGAATGCAAGTTTTTCGTAGTTACCGGCCTGCGCTGTTCTACGCGGGAAAAGCGCCAAAACCCATGGCAAACTGAATTCAGCATTACGATGGCGGGGCCGTCACCGACCCGCAGCGATGCAAGCTCCGCCTGGAATGCGCCGGCGTATGCAGCGCCGAAGCGCGCGAAGTCGTGGGAAAGACTATGAGCGTGCAAGAAGTCGATTGCGTGATCTTAACCCAGGATCTTGCGGACGAGGACCTGGTGGCCGGCGACATTGGCACCGTCGTCCACATTCATCAGTCGGGCGCCGGCTATGAAGTAGAGTTCATGACCCTGGCTGGAGAAACCCTGGCAGTGACAACTTTGCTGCCGTCGCAGCTTCGCCCAATCGCCCGCCGTGACGTAGCCAACGTCCGTGAGTTGACGCCTGCCTGAAGAAATAGGAGACGGGCACCATTTTTCGGCGCAACCTTTTCAAACAATGGGGCGGAACCAACAAAAAGAAAGCAGGCCGTCTTCTCGACGGCCGCAAGCGGGATGGCCTGCCGCAACGGTCATTGCATCACGACCGGCCATGAGGCCCGTTTAATATCCTCCTCTGCGAAGGTACGAACCGAATCAATGGCGGAAGCCCCCGCCTTAAAACGTAGACGACCCGGCGATCCTTTCGTGGGAAAACAGATGCGGGGCGAAAAGAGGACTCATCGTCGATTCCGAGATTGCGGCTTGCCGGGACTAGGCAGCCGTGCGGGGCAAGACCTCGCGCTCGATCTGCTCCTTCAGGGAGTCCTCAGCTATCTCGAGGTCATGCCGTGCTTGGAGATTGATCCACATTTGCGCAGAGGTCCCAAAGTACCGGGCCAGCCGCAAAGCGGTATCCGCAGTGATCCCCCGCTGGCATTTGATAATGGCTCCAATGCGGTTCGCGGGCACCCGCAGCGACAGGGCCAAGGCGTTCACGGTCAGCCCAGCCTCGGCCAGAATTTCCTGTAACACCTGCCCCGGATGAATCGGCGCCAGCCGCTTGGTTTTCCTGCTGGCCATAGTTTTCCTCCTAATGGTAGTCGACGATCTCGACACTGTAGGCATCTCCGTTGCGCCATTCAAAACAGATGCGGTATTGATCGTTGATCCGAATGCTATATTGTCCTTTTCGGTCACCCGCAAGCGCCTCGAGCCGTAAACCAGGCACTCTCAAGTCTTGTAGCGACGTAGCCGCATCGAGCAGCGCCAGACGAATTCTTGCGGACTGTTCGATCGCTTGAAACTTCTTACTGAACCGGCGCTCCAGCAGCTTCGTCGTCTCCTTGTCCCTGCAAGACCGAATCATACAACTACTGTATTACGTTCAACGTACAATAGCAACAAGGAAATGCCCGGTCCGGCGCCGGATCAGTCTCGTCAAGCAGATGGAACGGCGCCAGACCTGTGGAAGTGGGGAATGGGGCCAGAAGCTAAACGTGGTCCGACGCCATACCCCCGGAAACAGGCTACTCCGCTTTACTGACGATCCGAGATGATGCGGCGGCTGCGCGATTGGACACCCGATCTAAGCACTCGGAAAACAGGAGGGAGGCGAATCCATCGAAGATTTTCTCGATGCCTTCCCGACGGTCAAACGCGAGCAAGCCATCGCCGTGATCGAAGCCGGTAAACTCACGATGCTTGAGACGGTATGAGCCCTGCGCATCCTCATTGACGAATGCCTCGATCGGCGGCCGTCCGGCGCCCTGACCGGCCACTACTCCGTTTTCCGGTGAGACTTGTGCGTGCCGCCCGCACCACAATGATGTTGGAATTGTCACCCGACGCTTACACCTGCGCGGCATCCTAGCCCAAGCTTGCAATTGTTTTGATGGAAGGAGTACGTATGCTAACCAAAACCAGGACGGACGTTCGAATTCCACGTACTGAGTGGAACCGTTTCAAGAAGAATCCCTCCTTTAGGGATCTGGTCGAGCTCCTTGAAGATCGGGACGACCTGCAGGCAGCCAAAAAGGTCCGTGGCAAGAGCTTGACTTTGACCCAGTACCTGGAAAAACGTGGCATACGAGATCGTCGTTAAACCGTCCGCTCAGCGAGACCTCGATTCACTGCCGGAACGGGAAGTAGCGAGGATTGCTCTCCGTCTTGCCCTTCTGGCTGATGATCCGCGCCCATTTGCTTGCTTCAGCCGCGCTCTCGCACGCATTCCTCTTGACCTCGGACAAGAAACTCCGCCTTGTGGCCGAATCCCTGGGGGTCGCCTACGGGGATTCAGGGACTGACGGCGTGAACTCGCTCGCGCCGTTTTATTTGGCCACGTAGCTGCGTCTGTAGTTGATGGTGTAGTTTTGTCCGGGAACCTGCACATTAATCCTGCGCGGTTTTTTATCGGCAGGGCTTATTTCGGTCAGGTATCCGAGCACGTAGTAATTCTTTAAGGAGTACGCGATCTCGCGGCACACGCCCGTCATGTCTTTCGTCTCAGCGGAAAACTGCCGGCCTCCCGATTCTTTCACAAGCTGGTTTTTGCTGATCCGATCACCTCCGAGGGTGACCAGCAGGGCCGCCTTGTTGTTCAATCCCAAAGCTTGCCGTTTTCTTTCACCACGAAATCTTTCATGGTTAGGCTCTGCACCGGATTTCCCAGCGGATCCAGAACCTCGACATCCAAGGACACGAGATTGACCTGGACATTAAACTTGGGCTGCTGCCTGTCCTGCTCTTGCTGCGCAGACATAGTGAAATGGATTGACAGCATCGCGACAAGTGCCCAGACAACTGATTTCCGGGTGAAGAGATTCATCATCACAGATTACCTGCAAATTCTCCCTTTGCGCGACACAATTCTATTGCGCGCCGAAGGCGTTCTGGCACAATTCGGGACTGTCCCCGAGATTCTGAATGCACCGGCCCCGGCTGCCGTGCCCGATCCGGCCATTTCCGCTAGCTGTTGGATGCCCGCCAGAGTATCATCGCTGCGATTGACCGGCAGGGTATCTCGAAACCGCAACAACGGAGCAAATCTCATGAAACGCCTGTACTTCTTTGGAGTCCTCATCGGAGTTCTCATTCCCCCGACGTTCATCCTTTCGGCGGGATTTGTTCAATCCAGTGGCGCCATACAAACCGGCTTGAGCAAGGCTCTGACATTCCATGCTTCCTTCGACAAAGGGCCGGACGCCGATTTTGGTGCCGGGGACAGAGGCATTTACACTGCGCCGACCTACAAAACCCAAGCGGACGCCAAGCCGGGTATAGGGAATCCCGATGTCATTATCGCACGCGGGCAGGGTCGTTTTGGAGATGCCCTGCAGTTCCGCAAGAAGAACACGATGGCCGTTTTCTATCGAGCGGCAAAAAACGTCATCTATCGGGAGCGCGACTGGAATGGCACCCTGTCATTTTGGCTGAGCTTGAACCCCGATGAAGATCTCGCGCCCGGTTATTCCGACCCGATCCAGGTTACAGACAAGGAGTACAACAACGCCGCTATCTGGGTTGACTTCACCCGCGACGACAAACCGCGTCATTTTCGGCTTGGGGTCTTTGGCGATCTGAAAGTATGGAATCCCAAGAATCTTCCTCCGGAACAAAACCCCGATTTCAACAGCCGGACCATCGTTGATACCCAACCTCCGTTCGCCCGCGGCCAGTGGACTCAAGTCGTGATCGCTTATGCGGGTTTAAACACCGACGCCCGGGGAACAGCCAGGCTTTACCTCAATGGCCGCCTCCAGGGAACTGCCACGGAAATTCGCGAGCCATTCACCTGGAATATCTCTCAAGCCGCCATCCGTCTGGGAGTGAATTATGTCGGGCTCTTTGACGACCTGTGCGCGTTCAACCGCCCGCTGAGCGACAGGGAAGTCGAGGTGTTGTACCAACTCAAAGGCGGAGCAGCATCCCTGCACAGATAGAGTCCGGCAGCTAACCTGACGGCTCGGAAATTAATTGACTATCGACAGGGGTTCGCGCCGAACCCGATCAATGTGATGCGGTTCAAGACCCGATAGCGGCAACGACCGCTCGGGCCAGTGGTAGTAAGATTGCGTCTCCGCTTCCAACCCGGGTTCGCTCTGGTTCAGCCTCGTGTCGCTCTTCCCCCCGACATAATCCAGGACAGGTGGGTGGCGACAGCCGCCGTTTTCAAGGATGTCCTCGAGCAGGGCGAGGGAACGGAGTTCAAGGTCTTTTCCATCGAGTTCGACGTCCCCATCCCGGCGGAGCTTTTCACCAAAGCTTCTCTGCGGAAATGAACATCTGCCCTTCCGCGAAATATTTCGTCAGATGATCGCATCCATAGTTGAACATCCTATTCTCATTATCGCCGAGGGTGGAGTTAAACTCGAACTTCTCGTTGGAGCCGGATTGCAGGGCAAGTAACGACGAGGCTTCGCCCGAGTCGGTAACCGTATTGGCATTTCCGCTTAATCCCAATCGGGCAAGAAGATCCAGGAGTTGTTCCGCGGATAGTTTTTCAACTTTGGGCGCGATGCCCTTAGGGAAAGGCTGAACGAACTTTTGGGTGTTCGTATAACTGCCTCCGCTTTCGATGGCGAAAGAGGCGGGCAGGATCAGGTCAGCCCGTTTCGCCGTCTCCGTCAAGAAATGATCCTGCACCATGACGAAATCAATTCTGTCGAACCAAGCCGCGACGTCTTCTTTTTTGACCGCGCAGCCGACAGGGTCTTCCCCGAATATAAAAATGTTCCTGATTTTCCCTTCTTTCAATAAGTCCAATTGATGGGGATTGACAGGCGGATAGATGCCCGTCTCGAATAACCCTGTGGAGTTGTTTTTCTCTTTCAAAGAAATCAAGCCGCTCGACGGTTTTCCCGGCTTCCCCGCCAGCATGGCCAGGTTGAAAAGCTCCAGGCTCGCATTCGCCGACAGCTCTTTCTCGGAGAAGAGGATGATGGGCTTTGATTCCTGACGATAATCAGGGGCGAAACGCGTCAGTTCTTCCTCATCCTGGATGCCGGAAGCGCGGACCAGGGAGGGAAACGCTTCCGACATCAGTTGCCGCCGATATCCTTCATATCCTTGGCAATGGTTTTCGATGAAGAGCGTATCTTCAAGACCGTTGGCAGCCAGATGATAGTTAGCGGCTTTGATGAAGTGATAGTAAGACTTCACGGGAATCGTCCTCTGAACCTTTTTCGTCATGCCGCTGTTCGCATGGGTCGTCACGAAGATGATCGGGATATTCTTTGCTTGCTTGACCTTATTGACCATGAATCCCACGACGGCGTTGTCCCGGCTCAATTCGGAGCCTATCAAATAGATTTTGCCGGCGCCGATGATTTCCTCGAAGGGAACGTTCGCCAGCCAATTCCGGGCGTATCCGTTCCCCCTCCCCAAATAGTGGAAGCTGTCGATGTTACAGGTTTTGGCCCCACCCCGCGCCAGCTTGTGAATCAGGGACATTTCTTCATTGGTCAGACGGGCGCCGGCAAAAAAGGCGTTATCGTCGGGCGGAACGCTTTTTATTCTTTCAGCAATCAAATCGTAAGCCCGATCATAAGGGACTTCAACGAATTCGCCTCTATCCTTCAACAGGGGCCGGGTCAATCGGCTCCTGTCATTCAGATAGTGATAGCCGAACTTGACTTCCCTGCAAAAATTCTTGTCCTTATTGACCCGTCCCTCCCGGCCGGCGGCCTTCACAAAAAAGCCGTCCCTGTGATACAGGGTCACTTCTTCGCCGGTCGAGCAGTAGTTGCAGACGGCCTCGACCTTTTCCAGCCTGAGGGTAAGGGGTTTGAAGGGCACATTTTCGGTGATGGCGCCCGTGGGACACGTCGAAATGCAAAGGCCACAGGATTCGCAGGCTGTATCGGTCAAGGGATTCTCCAGGCTCGGCGCGACATAACAATGAATGCCCCGGTTCACGAGGCCAAGAGCGTTCGCCCCGACCAACTCCTTGCAGATCCGAATGCAGCGCTGGCACAAGATGCACTTGTTGTTGTTGATTTCGATGAGGGGATGGGAGAACTTGACGGGAAATTCTTTAAACTGGCTGGCGAACCGTTTCTGGTCCGCACCGTATTCGGTGGCATAATTTTTCAAATCGCAATCATAATATTCCGTGCAGCCGCATTCCAGACAGCGCCCAGCTTCGGTCAGCGCGGCTTCTTCGTCGGCATATCCCAGCTCCACTTCCCGAAAATTCAACCCGGTTTCAAGATTGGACCTGGCCGTCTTTTGCCCGCCCTGTTTTAGGAAATTGCCCTCGTAATCTTCCGGCCCCTGTCTCTTGAGGTTGTTTTTTTTGCTCAGGAATTCTTTCGGCTCGGATTTAGCGGGCTTGACGGGCACGCCGGATAGATATCGATGGCAGCCTTCGGAAGCGGCCCTCGCCTGGGCGATGACCCTGATGACGTTGCTGGCGGCCCCGACGGCATCGCCCGCGGCAAACAGGGATTTGATGCCCGTTTGAAAAGTCTGCTTACTGACGACTAGGTTTCCTTGTTCCGTGATTTGCAGTTTTTCCGTCCCGGAATTGTCGTTGATGTCCGCTGCAAAATCGGTCTTCGTCTTTCTTCCCACGGCGGCTATCACGTGGGCGACTTTCAAGTTAAATTTGGACCTCCATTTGAAAGGAATTCTCTTGACGAGAAGAGAGGCCGCGGCGTCCTCCAGCTTTTGACAGGTCATAGACTTCACCCGTCCGCGGCGGTCTCTGCGGATGGCCAGGGGATAGGCCGACAGCCGGTATTCAACCCCCTCCTCCTCGGCGTCCCGGGTTTCGATATCATGCGCGGACAGGCTTTTCCGGGGGGACACCAGAGTGACCTTTTCGGCGCCGAGACGCACCGCGGCCCTGGCGCAATTCACGGCCACGGTGTCGCTTCCGACGACGGCGACGCTTTGCCCCGAGAAATCCTTTTTCTGCCCGTCGGCATTCAGCTCTTGCAGAAAATCGATACCGGAGCATACATTGCGAGCGTCATCGCCGCGGCAGCCGATCACCGTCCCCACTTGGGAGCCGACGGTCAGGATGACCGCGTCATATTTTTCTTTGAGGTCTTTATAAAACAAATTCTTTCCCAACTCGCTCCGGCGATGGATCCTGATTCCCAGATCCTCGATACCCTTGATTTCCTTCGCCACGACGTCATGAGGCAAGCGGAATTCGGGGATTCCATATCTCAACATCCCTCCGGGTTCGGACCTGGCCTCATGGATATCAACCCCATGCCCTTGCAGCCGCAGGAAATAGGCCGCAGTCAATCCGGCGGGTCCGGAACCAATCACGGCGACTCTCTTGCCTGTCGTGGGCTTGATCTCCGGGACGGATTGACGCGGCGAGGCAAGGTCATGATCCGCGGCAAAACGTTTCAGATGAGCGATCCCCACGGGTTCGCCATCTTCCAGCAAATTCCTTCGACAGGCGTTTTCACAGGGGCGGATACAGACCCGGCCGCAAACCGCCGGCAACGGATTAACCTCTTTGATGAGGCTGACCGCTTCGCGGCACATCCGCTTGCTGATCAGGGAAATGTAGCCCTGGGCATCCACATCGGCGGGACAGCCCTGTTTGCACGGGGCCAGGCAATCGGCATAATGATGGCTCAAAAGCATTTCCAGCGCGGTTTTCCGCGCCGCTTGAATTCTCTTGTTGTCGGTCGTTACGCTCATTCCCTCCTGGATCCTTGTCGAACAGGACGGCTTAAGATTCTTAACCCCTTCGATCTCAACGACGCAGATGAAGCAGGAGGAAATGGGCTTCAGCCTGGGGTCGTGACACAGCGTGGGAATCCGAAGGCCATGTCTCCCGGCAAGCTCCAGCACAGTTTCGCCCGGCCTGCCGATGACGCTTCGGCCGTTCAGGAGGACCTTTATTTCATCCACGGGCTTGACATCAGTAGTATCTGATCGCATCGAACTCACACACGGCATGACAGACGTTGCACTTGATGCACAATTTCCGGTCGATGAAATGGGGGATCTTGACTCTTCCATAAACGGCCTGGACGGGGCATTTCTCCGCGCAAAGGGCGCAGCCCGTGCAGTTCTCCTCGACCACTTCATAGGTCAGAAGGTTGATACAGCTTCTGGCGGGACACCTCTTGTCACGGATATGGGCCTCATACTCATCGCGGAAATATTTGATGGTCGTCAGGATGGGGTTGGGAGCGGTTTGTCCCAGCCCGCAAAGAGAGCCGGCCTTGATTTGATGCGACAATTCTTCCAGTTTTTCGATATCCCCCTTTTCCCCCTTCCCTTCCGTGATCCGAACCAGGGTCTCGAGCATCTTGGTGATTCCGACCCGGCAGAAGGTGCATTTGCCGCAGGATTCCTTTTGGGTGAACTCGACGAAGAACCGGGCGATGTCGACCATGCAAGTCGTGTCATCCATGACAACCAGCCCGCCCGAGCCCATGATGGCCCCGGTCCTGCTGACTGAGTCATAATCGATTTCCACGTCGGCCAGCGCGGCGGGAATGCAGCCTCCCGAGGGCCCTCCCAGTTGAACGGCCTTGAATCCTTTCCCGCCCTGGATACCCCCTCCGATCTCGAAAACGATGTCACGGATGCTCATTCCCATGGGGACTTCGACCATGCCGCCGCGATTGATCTTCCCGGCCAGCGCGAAAACCTTCGTTCCCTTGCTGTTTTCCGTTCCATGCCGGGCGAAGGTCTCGGCCCCGTTCACGATGATCCAGGGGACGTTGCTGAAAGTCTCCACATTGTTGATGATCGTCGGGTTCTCCCAAAGGCCGGATTCCGCCGGGAAAGGAGGACGGAAATGAGGCATGCCGCGGTTGCCCTCGATGGATGTCAATAGCGCCGTCTCTTCTCCGCAGACAAAGGCCCCCGCTCCTTCTCTGAGAGTGATGTCGAAATCAAAACCCTTGACCCCCATGAGGTCCTTTCCCAGGTAGCCTTGCGCCCTGGCCTGGTCAAGCGCGATGTTGAGGCGCTTGATGGCCAGAGGATATTCGGCCCGACAATAAATGACGCCGCCCGTGGCCTTGATGGAATAGGCGGCGATGATCATCCCCTCGATCACGGCATGCGGATCCCCTTCGGCCAGAGAACGGTCCATGAAGGCCCCGGGATCACCTTCATCCGCGTTGCAGACGACATGCTTTTCTCGGGATTCGAAGGTGTGGGCGATCTTCCATTTCAGCCCCGTGGGGAATCCCCCTCCCCCCCTTCCTCTTAAACCGGAGTCCGAAATCGTTTTGATGACTTCCAATTCCGGGATTTTTTCTTCGGTGATTTTCCTGACGGCCTGATACCCGCCCCTGGATTCGTACTCCTGGATGTTTTCGGGATCGATCGTGCCGCAATTCCTCAAGGCGATCCTGACCTGCCGGGCGAAAAACGGATCGTCGGCCGTCACCCGCAGGTCGGAACGAACGAGATAATCCTGGATAGGCGTCTTTCCTTTGACATGTCTCTCGACGATCTCAAACGCTTTCTCTTCATCCACGTGGCCGTATAAGTGCCTTCCGCGGTCATCGAAGACTTCGACCAGGGGTTCCCGGTAGCAGGATCCGATGCAGCCGGTCTGCTTGAGCTCGAAATCCAGGTTCTGGGCCCGCCTCATCTCCTGGATCTTGGCGTAAGTTTTTCTGGCTCCCGCGGCGATCCCGCAACTCCCCAGGCCGACCAGCACGCGTGTTCCGTTTGTTTTTTCCTTCGACGGGGCGATCACCAGGATTCCCGGCCCGGGAAGGATTTGTGTTTGCTGCGGTTTTTCGGCAGGAATTCCCGTGGTCTTGTCATTTTTCCCGATTTTTTCGATGACTTCGATGAGGGATTTATCCGTCAGGTCTTCATACAACTTGCCGTCGATCACCACAACCGCTTTTTTGATGACTTCCAGAACCGATTTGTCCGTGACGTGCCCATAATATTCACCGTCTCTCACGATGACGGGTGCCAGTGAACAACACCCCACGCAAGACACGGATTCGAGCGTGAACATCCCGTCTTCGGTGGTTTCGCCGTTTTTGACATGCAACAGTCCTTCCAGGGTCTTGGTGATGTTCTTGGCTTTGAGGACATGGCAGGCCGTGCCGTGGCAGACCTGAATGATGTGCCTGCCCACGGGCTTCAACCTGAATTGGGAATAAAACGTCGCCACGCCGTACATGTCGTTCAGGGCCAGGCCGGCTTCTTCCGACAACCTGATGAAAGCTCCGCGGGGGATATAACCATAAATGCTCTGCACGCCCTGGAGCAGGGGGATGAGATTTCCCTTGACTCCCCGGTATTTCTCGATGAGGGGATCGAGCCGCTTCAAATCGACGGCCTTCTCTTCAGCCGGCCGGGATTCCTCACGGGATATTCTGTTGACTCTCATGTGATGGCCGAATCAGGCCCGGGCGATCGACGCGCCGTCATGCCTTATCCGTTTTTCCGGGAGACTCCTGGCGCTTCGCTGGTCTGATTTTTTTCCTGGTAAACTCTATGGCATCTTTATCGCACAGATTTATGCATTCCCCGCAAGAGTTACATTCCTTGTGGTCGAACAAAAGGGAGAGTTGCTCTCCCTCTTTTTTTCTTTCAATCGCTTGCGAGTGACATGTTTCGCTGCAGATGCTGCAGGTGATACAGTCGGTTTTATCTTCCAGAATGGAAGCTCCGGGGATTCTGCTGACCCAACCCAGGAGCAGGCCGATGGGGCAAGCCGCCCGGCAAAACGGCCGAAAGATGAAGGCGGAGCTGACCAGCATCAGGGTCACGAGGACCAACCCGACCGTCGTTGCGGAATAAAGGTTGAAGGCGACCAGGAAGGGGTCGATTTGGCACCAGATGTTGGTCTTGGTAATAAACAGCTGCAGGACGATCGCGCCCAACAACAGGTATTGAAGGACCCTCATGATGTCTCTGGCCAGGTGGCTCTTTAGCGCTTGAAACTTCGAGCCCAGAAAGAGAAATTCCTGCAAAGCGCCGAGATGACACACCCAGCCGCACCAAACCCGGCCGAACACATAGGTGATGGGTATAAGCCCGAGGAACCAAAGATAATTGACCCAAGGTCTGGCGGCGCCGAAGGCTCCGAGCATCGTTTCCATAAAGCTGGAGATCATGCAGGGACATCCGCCCTTGATGAAGCCGATGATCACGACCGCAGCCAGGAGAAAAAGGACCCTGAATTTTCGGGTTAACTTGAACCTGACAAGAAAGCCGGCCAAAACGGCGCCCCCCAATATTTCCAGAACCCAATATAATCTTCTTTTCTGCATATCGGGTTTGGCCGCTTTTTCCTCGGACTGAAGCCCGGCCGATGCAGCCGGGTCTTCGAATTCGCTGCATTGACCATCGGGTACCTGCAGGTTCTCCGTGCTCAAGACCGCTTGGGATCGGGCATGATGCGGATTCGGAGAGGCGGGTGTCCTGGAAGGCAGAAACAATAATCCTGCGAGCAGGATAAAAAGGAAGAACCCGACCGCATATCTCAGGCCAATCTTCCCGGGATGAGAGTTCATGGGGAATTGAGCTTCGGAGTATATTTCAGAATGGAATGACGATCATTCCTTAAGAGAGAAAGGTTGAAAATACAATCGCCGGAGCCGGAGAGCTTGAACATCACTTATCGAAGGCGGAAGCCCGGAGGCCGGAGCGCCGCCTGGAAACTTGAAAATAAGGCTAAATATCTGATGGATTCAACCCTTTCCGGTTATTTTAAGGGTTCGGCCTTGAAGGAGATTGAGCCGAAACCCCCTTCGCGGGGGCATTCCCTCACGACGGACAGTGTCAGCTTGCCCTCTTTGTTGCTTATCACCTTTAATTTCAACGTCTTCTCATATACCATTCCTGGCCTGGTCTCTTTCCAATCCGTGGCTTCGGAAATCTCCAGCCCCTCGACATTGAACTTCGTTTCGCTGATCGCTGTCGGGCAAACCCGATGGGTAAAGGCAACCACCAAGTTCAGGCCGATGATATCGCCGGCTTTATAGAGCTTTTTCTCTTCTCCTACGGCTTTTAAGTCGATTTTACAAGCAAACAGGGGATTCGAGCTCAACAGCAACACAATGAAAACAGCTAGAGAAAGCGAAGCCTTGAGGGCGTTCAGGGGAAAGTATCTTCTTCGCATAGCTTCTCCTTTTCGAACCATGTTAGTAAAATTCATCCGATAATGCAAATCGTCCCGGTTTCAGGAGTTACCCCATGTATGAAAGCGCCTCAGTCGTCAAGGGGATTTGGGGGTTCTTTCATCTTGTCTTGCTTAACATTTCGGAAATTACACAAGCATTTTATAACAAATGAATTATAGCCAGGTTCCGAAGGGGCCAAGGGGCAAAGGGCTCAAGGGCCCAAGATTGATTTTCCCTCCCTTGGCCCCTTTGTTCCTTTGCCCCTTGGTCCCTGTTTGCGAGCGAAGCGAGCTAAGTTCTTCCTTTGGCAGCAGGCGGAGAATGTAATCGGGGGGGGCGACTTCCTACGTCTTCACGGCGACGGCGGCAGACCAACTCCTGAATGGCGCGAGTTCGCATTGAGGTGGCTTTAAAGAACACCATAACGTGAAGAAGGGGACATTCCGATTCTCCGGCTTCGTCTTCCTAATCTCTACGGATCAACCTGAACGGCGAAGCGTACGCTATTGGTCCAGGAAAGCTGGAAAATCGGAACGTCCCCTCTCTCACCCGCTAGCGCAACGCCCCCCTATTAACCACTTCCTTTTTCCTTCAACAAGGAGGGAGCCGGTGGAAGTGAATATGGCACCAATATAGGGGAGCGTCAATTCCAGCCAAAATCGACAAGAGGTCCCGCCGCCGGGTGGAACTCGCCATTTCAAACGTCTGGATTCATCAGGAAAGCTGAGGGCCTGGCACCTCATTCAGCCGCGTACCGCAGGAAGGGCAGAATCGGGCGCCGGCAGACATCGCTCGGCGGCATGATGGGCATTGGGCCTGCACAACATCACCGCAATGCCTGCAAAAGACATCCGTAGCTGCGAATTGCTGCCTGCACGAGGGGCACGTGCCCTGGATGGGTTGTCGGAAAACCAGATATGCGACCAAACCCAGCAGGTAGGGAACCAGGGCCGCCACAAGCGCCCAGAGCAGTGGTTCCATGCCGCGCTGTTTTGCATCATAGTAGACAAATACCGCTATGCCGATCCCCACGAAAAGGACCAGCAGTACCAGCGTGCCTATAACAAGCGTTTCCTGTACTCCCAAACGAAACAAGAAGCTCGGCGCAGCGGAAAACCAGGTTCGGACTGCCAGCGGCATTCCCACCGAGATTACGATCAGGACCGCTAGCAACGACAGAAAGATCTTCAGCAACCCGATCAATTTTGTCTTAATCACGGAACACCTCCTGGAGTTTTTTGCGCTGCGTGTTTTTTCGCGCGAGCACAGCGAGACATACGAATCCTGCGGCCACACCAAAAGTCGTAACAACAGCAATGCTGAGGGCCCACAAAATTGGGCCTGTGCTGATAGTTTTGGATAAAGCCAGGTGCACGAGATAAACCTGGACGAAGAAAGACAGCAGCAGGGAAAGGGCGATCGGCACGGACAACAGAAGTCCAAGCTTCAAATCTCCGGTTCGACTCAACCCCGCTACCGCTGTCAGGGTGCGGCGCTTCAATGCCGGGCTGTAAAACGAATTTCTCTGAAAGAGCAGCGGCGCGGCTCTAATACCTTCCGCGTAGTGTCGGCAATGTTCGCAGTTCTCAAGGTGGACTTCGATGCCGCTTGACAGCGTGCTCTTAGCGGAGGACAGAGCCAGTTCTATCAGCCTGGCTCGGATTTTCCGGCACTCAGGGTCTATTTTAGCCATGATCCGCTCCTCCCAGGGTCCGATAGCGATCGCCAAGCTGGTGCAAAGCTCGCGCAAGCCTGCTCTTGATAGTTCCCAACGGCAGCCGGCAGTAAACCGCCATTTCCTCGTAGCCCATATCCCGGTAGTAACGCAACCAAATGATCTCACGCAAATAAGGATCGAGTCCGCCAAGCAGTGCCAGCGCCATATTCCGCGCCATGACTCCTTCGCGAAAATCTCCGGGAGCGGCCACATCGAGGGCTGGATCCTCCGGGTCTCCTGATCCGATGCGCAGCCAGCCTTTCCAGCGTTGGCGCCGCAACCGGTCATAGGCCAGATTTCGCGCAATGCGGAACAGCCAGGGAGAAAAGCCGCGGCTGGCATCGAACTGATGCACATGCTCCATGACTCGGACCCATGTATCCTGGAAAACATCTTCGGCCTGATCCTGCTTGCTCAGAATGGCCAGAAGATAATCCATGAGATCTTCCCCGAAGTGATCAATGAGAAGACTTATGCAGCGGCGATCACCCGCCTTGAGCCGGGCCACTATCTCTTGTTCCTGGAATTCCGGGGAGTGTCTGGTAGAATCCATCGGCTCCAAGCGGGTCATTGTCTCCTCGTACCCTACTTACGCCTCAGCCTCGACATTTGTTCTCGGTGGATGGATATTTCGATCACGCATTTCACTGCGCCGCATGCATTGACTCAAGACGCTACAAATGAAAGAGCCATAACGAGACGGCTGAGATGATTGCTCCTGCTGACACCACCCAAAGAATGTCAACCTTCAAGACCAGGGCGGCAAATGTGCCGCATCCAAGGAGGACACGTACCAGGTCCTACTGGGGCATCCCGGTCAAGCCGAATACCACGTACACAGCTTCCTTCTACGCCAGAGCCGGCCAGGGCTTCCACGGCCCGCTGACGGTTGCCATCGAAGGCAACAACGGCACGGGCGACGTCATCCTAAAGCTCGTCAATGTGCAGGCCGCCCCGCAGTTGCTCAAGATCGACCTGCAAGGCGTGCAGACGATTGCGAAGGAGGTGAAGGGTGAAGTCCTTTCCGCCGAGCTTGCCGGCATGAACTCGGTTGCCGAGCCGACGAAGGTCGCGCCCAAGCCGATCACCATCACCAACGCCGGGACCAGCTTCACCCATGAGCTGCCCGCGCATTCGGTCACTGTGATCAGGCTCAAGACCCGATGGCGCGAGGTCATGCCGCGAAAGAGTGGACGGTTCATCCTCCCCCGCCGCGCATATCTTCCCGGCTCTTGATTTTCTCGCCGCCCTGTGCACTCATATTCCCGATGGCGGACAGCAGTTGGTCCGATATTATGTTGCGCATCGGCTTATGTGGAGTTGAGCCCGCGAGGGCCTGTAAACAAAGGCTCGCAGGCCTAATTGCTCCACATAAAAGTTAGAGCGATTCCAGAAGTGCAAGCACTTCATCGGTGGGTTGATATGGCGCCGGATTCCTCTCATCAGTGGCGCATTTCCCAAGCACTCGGCGTTTCATCTCCAGGTCGGTCTCGACGTATTGGTGGGTAGTATTCACCGAAACGTGACCAAGAAAAGATTGGATGGTGACCAAGTCTACTCCTGACTGGAGCAGATGCATGGCCAGCGAGTGGCGCCTATGCCCGTACCGGCATAGTGACCTATTTCGCTACCTTCTCGGGTGAGCGATTCCTGATGAACAGGCATGGCTGCTGATTCCCATATTTTGGACCTTTACATTTCGATCCTGGAGCATACCCGCGCCACGCATGCTGGATTGTAATGCAGGCGGTGTCGAAGGCCGTGTGAGTTCGCGTCGCACAACCAGCTTCCACCAGGCCGCAAATAGCTGGATAAAGAGCTTGCGCAAATGCCGAAATCTGAAAAATTGGCTCTTTCCGCAGCCGCGTTGGTAATGGTGTACGGGAACCTCGACCATTCTGCAGCCGTTTTCCTGAAACTTCTTCATCATCTCTACACAAATAACGCCGCTGTCACAGCTGAGTTGAACATGCTCCAATAGTCTATGCCGGAAGAGGCGGAAATCGCAGTCCACATCCTTGATATGGAGCCCGAACAGAAAACGCATGAGATGCCGGTATATCTCTCCGGCAATAATCCGGACTTTGGAATCGGACCGGCTGATCTTGTATCCGTTGACTATGTCCGTATTCTCCCCGAGATTTTCCAGCAACAGGAGTAATTCCTCCACATCATATTGCCCATCTCCATCGGTGTAGAAGATCAGATCTTTGGAGCAATTCGCGAACCCGGTGATCAGGGCTGCGCCGTACCCGCGGTTGACTCCATGGTAGATCACTTTGAGAAAAGGATATTCCAGTGCCAGACTGCGTAATAGATCACCGGTCCCATCGACGGAACCGTCATCCACGACCACGATTTCATAATCATCGGTCACTTTCGGCAGCAGCCGGGCCATCATGTGGATGATTTTGGCGATGGAACCTGCATCATTATAGGCAGGGAAAAAGGCAGATATAGAGTAATTCTCGATATTCACTGTCATGCTCCAATCCAGTTACGCTGCTGATGGTTTCTCTCTGCTTAGGAAATGCAGTACTCGAACCGGAACACCCCATGGGATGGTGCGCTATGGATCCGCCACGCGCAGTCTGTAAAGACGCGCGCCGGCGATTTGTGCCTCGAGGTAGTAACAGTTCTCGATCAGGCTGCGAAAGTGGGGGAAGTTTTCGAGCCGTGCAGCCTGCTGGACATCAACCACATAGCGCGGAGGCTTTTCCCGCAAAATCTCGGCGGTTTGGGCCTGAATCAGCCGTTCGGCCGCGCGAGGCGGATAATCATCCGCCACATCGAAATCCATCCATTTTGTGGCCATCGATCTGTTGGCGAGGAAGTAGAGCTCCGGGTTGGATCCCCATACAAAAACTCTGTCCCCGGCTGACCTCCTGTTCTTCAGATGCAGGGCAATATCCAGGTTCCGCTGGTCCTTCTCCCACATGTTCCAAAGCCGCACCTCACGATGCAGCTGCGGGAAGGCAAGGGAACCTCAATTCGCCAGGGTACGGCAATGGAACCATTCAGGCAGGCATTCATCCCCCTGTCATTATCAGGAGCAGCCAGCATCCTTAGATCGATAAAGTGTTTTATAGTATTGGTTTAGCGGCTGCTAAGGTCTTCCTCATTAGAAAACTCTAATCTAACATCCATGCGGCCGGGGAGCCCATACCCTGAAGGCAGTAGTTTCTTAATAAAAAGGCAGTAGGAACTATCAGGCAGCAGGGCAACCGCAGTTGTTGCGATTGCATTTCCAGGGTGTTTCCATTTCCAAAAAAGGAATGATTCAGCTGGGATGGTTGAGTGTGGCAGCTATAAGATCAACAAAAGCAAAGGATAGACTGTTTAAGCAAAGATAGGCCCCAAATCGCCTTGGCTCAGGATTCCTTTGGCCTGCTGCCACACTTCCTTGCCAGTGTGACCTTTAGCATCGGTGGGGTGATCAGTGTAGTCACAATGACCATGATCACGACTGCCGAGAAGGTGGCGTCGTCCATAACTTTCAGATTTTTGCCGACATTTGCGAATATGAGGCCGACCTCGCCACGAGGGATCATCCCGACACCTACTATCAGGCGGTCCAGACCCTTCTCCAGGATACCCAGGCCGCAGATCTGTTTTCCGGCGATGGCCGCCAAAGTCAGACTGGCTGCGATACCAAGCACGGATATATTGCCAAAAGTCTCCGGTCTCACCTGGATGCCCATCAGCACGAAAAAGATCGGCACCAGGAATGTGGAAACCGGCCGTATGAGCTGCTCAATACGAATATCCTCTCGAAAACTGCCGAAGTGGACCTCCTCCAGAATCAAACCTGCGGCGAAGGCCCCGACGATCGGGGCGAGGCCCACCGCATCGGCCAAATAGGATAATGCGAACGTGAAAAGGAGTGCGGAGATCAGCATGACACCGCCTGTTCGCAGCCTGGCCAGCTGTTTGAGAATCCTGGGGATCAAGAAAGTACCGATGGCGAGGGCTGCGCCCAGGAAGAAAACGGCCACCGTAACCAATCGAATCATGGAGCCAACGGCCATGGGCTGGCCGGACTCCGCCGAGGTAATGATGCCGGAGACCACGGCAAGCACGATCAGTCCGAGTACATCATCGATTACCGCGGCCCCAAGGATGATCTGGGCTTCCTTCATTTGCAGCCTCTTGAGATCCTTGAACACACGAGCCGTTATGCCCACGCTGGTTGCACATAGGATTGCCCCAATGAACATGTGAACATAATTCAAACTGAACCGGTCGGGTACGATTGCCGCAAGCTCGCGGGGAATTTCCTTGATAAAAAGCCAGCTGACCCCAAAGCCCAGCAGGAATGGTGCGACAACACCGAGAGACGCAACCAGGAGGGAGGATGCGCCAACTTTCATCATACCCTGGACTGTGGATTCCAGGCCGACTTCGAAAAGCAATATGATGACGCCCAGCTGTGCGAGTCCGCCGATGATCACCGCCCAGTCGGCTGCCAATGGAGATGTGCGCAAAGCCTCAAAAAAACTCCATGCCGGGTTGAGCAGAATCAGGTTGCCGAGGATCATGCCGCCCAGCAACTCACCGAGCACTGCGGGCAATCCAAGGCGCTCGGCCGCCTCCCCTCCGAGTTTGGCAGTGACCAGGATGACAATCAACGCCAGCAGCACTCTCGGAATGGGATCCGCATGCCCGGCTACCGACGACCCAAAGGCTGCTGCCGGGACGATTGTGAGGATCACCAACGATGCCAATATGAGTTTTCTCTTGTTCAGCATGTCGAGTTGTTTTCCCGATTGCAAAACATCGAACGAGGCTCTGGTGGCTGACCTTCTCATCGAAAGGACGGATCCCATCGTCCTGGGAATCTCGCAATTCCACAACTGCGTTCCTTTGTGAAGCCTCAGGAGATGATCTTCTTGCGGACGGCGTAAAGGACGATTTCCGCAGTGCTGTGGAGATTCAACCGCTGCATCAGATTGGCCCGGTGTGTTTCAACGGTGTACACACTCAAGTTGAGCAGTGATGCTACCTCCTTGTTGGATTTTCCCTCGGCCAACAGCTGTAGGATCTCCTTCTCTCGGCTCGTCAGCAGATCATAGGAATCCTCGAGCCCGCGCTGCTGCAGTTGCCGCATGTAATCCTCGAGCAAGGTTTGGGCAATCTGTGGGCTGAAGAAGGGCTTCCCTTGTACAACCGTCTGGACCGCCCGAACCACGTCCGTTTCCGCGGCATCCTTGAGAAGATATCCCTTGGCTCCAGCAGTCAGAACACGCACCAGATAGCCCTCGTCGGAATGCATACTCAACATGATGACTCCGATCCTGGGATTGCGCTTGACGATTTGCGCGGTGGCATCGATCCCGTTCAGGAGCGGCATGGCGATGTCCATAATCACGACGTTCGGATCCAGCTCCTCGGCCAGGCGCGCAGCCTCTCTGCCATCCGAGGCCTCCCCGATTACCTCCATGTCGGGCTGGCGCTCCAGCAAAAAGCGCAGCCCTTTTCTTACGATACCGTGGTCATCCGCCAGTAGGATTCGAACTTTGCTCATAGTGCCTGCTTTCTCCCCAATGGTAGTGCCAATTCCACAATGGTTCCCTTGTTCGGCTGCGACATAAGCGCCACGGTTCCCCCCAATTCACGCACCCGTTCCTTCATTCCAATCAGTCCGATTCCCCGAGAGATGGCGCTGCCAGAGTCAAAGCCGACACCGTCATCTTGAATCGTAACAGCAATACCGCTTTTGCTGCCGTGGACCGTTATGCGGACGTTCTTTGCTTGTGCGTGGCGCGCGCAGTTGGTCAGGGATTCCTGGACGACTCTGTAGACGCACGTGAGCACGTCCTCCGACAAGTTATCTAGATCGCCATCGATGTCGACGGTAGCAGGGATCCCATTGTGACGCGAATATTCTCTGGCCTGCCACTGCAGTGCCGGTCCCAAGCCGAGATCATCCAGCATCGACGGCCGCAAACCCATTGCCAAATCACGTACGGCGCGCATAGTCTTTTCCGCCAGGTCCTTGATTTCCGCAAGGTTTTTCTGAAAATCAGCGCCAGGAGCCATGTGAAACTCCTCCAGGTTCCTGAGCTCTAGACGTAAGCCCGTCAGCATCTGGCCGATTTCATCGTGCAATTCCCTGGAGATCGACCTGCGTTCCTCTTCTTGCGCCCGCACCAGTTTTTGTGACAGAAGCCGCATTTCCTGCTCAGCGTGTTCGATCCTCCGCCGTTCCTCTTCCGAACGGCGCTCCAGCCGCGAAATGTAAAAGAAACTGACGCTAGCTATCAGCAACCCAAGAAGCAAGACGGCGCCAGACATCCCTCCCAGATATTGGCGGAACGCTTCTTGGTTCTGGCTCATCCGTCGTGTCACATTTGCGAGACTGTCCGCGTTCAGCCTATTGATCTCTTGAGTCATTGAAATCACGGCCTCCCTGCGCGGCAGGACTTGTTGGCGCAAGAATCTGAAGCCGAGTTTCGCCTTCTGCTGGGGAGTCCAATCAAAAACGGGTTCCAGCGAATCCCAATAGGAATCTATCTCATGCTGAAGTCGAACGAGAGCGCTCTTATCCTCTGTGAAAGATCCTAATTCAGCCAGGCGCTTCTCCATCGAAGAACGCACGTTCAAAAGGTCGTTGCGATACTGGCCTCCGGCTACGGCCTGAGGATCGATAAGAAAATCACGTATGAGAACGGCGGCTCGATAGACATCGGTGTGGATGTTGTCCAGGATGGAGGCGCTCCTACGATACGACTCATGAATCGTTGACACCTCCGAGTAAATCCTCTCTGCTCTCCACAAGGCGCTCAGTGCCAGCAACCCAATCAGGATTAGCAGAGTGCCAAATCCCAGCAACAGGACAAGCCTTGGCGACTTCATCCCAGCACCTCATCAACCATCCATTTATGCGCTCGTCAACGGAGCGGAAGGCTCTCCGCTGATGGCAACGATGAGAGCCATTCTAACACATGGGCTGCCGGCCAGTTCTCGGTCCGCCTGGAGATTACTGACTTTTTGAGCGCATCCTACTGCCTATGAGGGAGTGACGTGGCGCGAACGGGCAGCTATCATGGCACCAATCGAGCGAACCGGCAGTTCGCTTGGCTGGTTGATCCAAAGACCCGTTTCCGAACGCTGGAGCGGAATCAAGCCCTGAATCCAGGCTGGAGACTGCTCCATATCGGTGTGCGGATCAGCTTTCGACTGGTTTCTCCTCCGGAGAGGAACACGGCGCAGCTGTGTTCCTCTCCACCTCTCGTCGATACAGAGCCTTCGGAGGAATTCCGTTGCGATGGGATTGGCTGAGCGCTGGCGGGATGCGCGAGCAGATGTGGGTTTCACATGTCTCGAATTCCGCCGGGGATACTGCCTATCGACTTTCCAAGTACAGTTTTCGGAGGATCGACAAGGCTCTCCCTGGTGAGTAAGTCGAACTTATGCTGATCATATTCTCGGATCTCGACGGGACCTTGCTGGATCATGAGAGCTACTCTTATGACGATGCTCGGCCCGCCCTCGCACTCATCAAGGACATGAGCATTCCGCTGATGCTGGTCACCAGCAAGACGCGTGCCGAAGTAGAGGTCTGGCGGGAGCGACTCGAGAACCGGGATCCTTTCATTGTCGAGAATGGCGGAGCCCTTTATCTGCCGCGCGGCTACTTTCCTCTCACTTTTCAGGCACCTGCCTACCGCAATGGGTACGCCGCGATAGAGTTCGGCACACCGTATGAGGAGCTAGTCAAAACACTCCACGCGGCATCATCGGAGAGCCAATGCCGCGTGGTCGGATTTCACGAGATGAGCGTCGAGGAAGTCAGCTTAAGGTGTGGGATTTCGTTGGAACAGGCTTTCCTGGCCAAACAGCGAGAATACGATGAACCCTTCGAAATTCTCGATCCATCGGTCGAGCAACTGCTTGACTGTATCGAAAGCCGGAAAAAGCGGTGGACACGCGGCGGTCGCTTTTACCATATCCTGGGCGCCAATGATAAAGCGCATTGCGTGCGTCTGCTGACACACTTCTTCCAGCGGGCCTACGGTGAGGTTACTACTGTGGGGCTAGGAGACAGTCTCAACGACGCCAGGTTTCTGAAGGCTGTGGATTTCCCCATCGTGCTGAAATCCGCCGACAGTGCACGAATCCGGGCAATGGTGCCGAGAGCTTATCTGACTGATCTTCCCGGTCCGGGGGGATGGAATCGAGCAATCATGGAGATTCTGCAGGGCAACGAAAACCGGTTGGTAAAGCCAGAGCCGATAGATTCCACTCTGAAGGCCGAGTAGTTTCCAATCATCCCATGAACGGTTGCCTCGGGCTTGTGCTCTGCAAGGAGCCTACAACAATCTCAGATGTGCCTCCAACTCGACATCTCCTCCTTCTCCTGCGTCTTGTCCGGCTTTTCCTGGAAATAACGATGTAGGACTTCCTTTCCATACAGGCCAAGAGCCAGGCTGGCAGCAAGCACGATCCCACCTACTATCAGAATGAAAGCAGCGAGGAAAACGTTTCTCGCGAAATTAAGGTAGTCAGCCGCGGCCGCAACTGCGATAAAGACGACCAGGACTCGGACTGCCGCCGCCAGACGCCGGGATGAAGGAATTCCTTCATTGACTGCCCAAACCAGAATATGGCGCCCGAGATATTGCCCGAGCCAGAATCCGGCCACGAGTATCGCAGCTGCCGCCAGCAACTTGGGAGAGAGGAAGACCAAGGTTTCGGTAATCTGGGACGTGATTTGAGTGTCGAATGCGCTGATGCCGGTAACCACTCCAGCCAGGAGAACCAGCCAGAAGGCGGTGTTGGCGACGATTGCGACTCCACGCACTCTCTCCGATCGGTTGAGCATGGACAAGAGCCCGCTCTGGCGCAGGAAGCGGTCGAAGGCGATCCCTTTAAAAATCCTGGATAGTAGCCAACGCGCGAGCCAGGCAAGGACATATGCAATCAGTACGATCAGAATGCCTGTAAGCAGCCCGGGCGCGTATGTGGAGAATTGATTCGAGATACGCTGAATGGTCTCTCTGATGACACTTTCGAATAGATGAATCATAGGATTAAACCTCCAAACTGACAGCTGAGGCCGGCTTTCCCTGTGTTTTCTCCGACTCGCGGCCAACGGTGCCGCATGGGCTGGGCGCGTTTTCCCAGCGGGCAATCAGTTCAGGCTTCAACTGCTCAAAGCAGACGCAAAGTCGCTCGATCCTCTGCTCGATTTCCTCGGAAATGAGATTCTCGGCCTCGATTACGAAGGAAGCGACTCGGGCTAGATACAGCGGGGTCAAGGAACGCAACAAGTAGCCCCGTTCGACGGGCTGCCGCTTGTAAGCGACGGCGAAGTCCATGATGATACGAACCCACAATTCGTCTTCCATATGAAAGGATGCTCCCCGCGACAAGTCCTGTCCCATTCGCAGCACGGCGGCATGCGTTTCGGGCTGAAGTGCGCGCTCCCAAATCTCTCCCAAATCGTGGCAGCCCAGCCGGAAGGCTTTCAGCATGCGGTCGACGTTGACGCTGATGGGATCGAGCCCGACACCGAAGCGAAATCCGAACAGATCCACATCCTCACTATCCGTACGGGATTTCCAAACCCGCCGGTATTCCTGCATGAGCGCGAAAACGCTGCCCACCACCTGGTGGAGCATTTCGCTCAGATCGGCGCCGGGATCCTTGGCATCATGCAGCTTGGCGCCCAGGAAGCTTTGGCAGACGCGATAACCTTCAGCAATCGCGATGGTCGTCATCCAGATGTCGATGCCGAAGCGCGCGGTGTCGGTCTCCCAGTCATTTCTCTGCAGATAGCGCGAAAAGAGTCTCTGTGATATGCCGAAGTCGCCGCCGATCGGTTGCCGCACCCGCAAGCCATAGAGCGCTCGGGTCAGCGGATATACGATGCTGTTGGTAATCGTGCCGTCAAACTTGTGACGGTGATAATAGGGCGCCACGAAATCAAAGCCGGCATGCAGCACTGGACGCAAAAGCAGGTCGATCCACTCAGGAGTGATGGAACGCAAGTCTGAGTCGACTACCGCACACGCTCTAGCACCCAATCGCTCCGCCAGCTGGAATACGAGGCGGAATGCGCTCCCCTTCCCCGGGATGCCGTGATAGGGCAATGACAGGCGGTGGACCGGGAACAGGGGCGTGGACAAAAAGAGCAGCTGTGAGTCGTCAAGCTTGCTTGCCATCACCGACTCTTGTGTGCCGTCGGTTGAGCCACCGTCCGAGTTGATGATCACCGCTTTCAGCTGCGGGTAATACTTTGCCAGGCCTGCCTGTGCGGTTCGAACGACGTGGGAGATGCTGCGCACGTTGTTGTAGCTGGGTATACCGATGACCACATCGGCGGTATCGTGAGTTTTGCTTATCGCCTCCAAAGCATGCTCCGGCAGAGCACGATTGGAACCTGATTTTTGATCACGCGACATGGCTGCTTACCAACTGAGATGCGCCCTGGACTCTCTTGAGCAGAAGGTCAAAGAACTCGGGAATAGCGGCAATCACTCGGTTCCAGTTGGGAAGGAGGGGAAGGCCCAGGGGAGCTTCGGTGAATTCCTGGGCCGCCTCACGCAGGCTCTTGGCGAAGGTGGCCACGGCGAGCTCTTCGCTGTGCCGGTCAAACTCCAACCCGTTGAGCTGAGCGTCGGCGTGGTATCTGCCAATGGTATCCTCAGCCATGCGAACATATCGGACTTCCAGGCTGCGAAAATGATCTTTGGTAAGCGTGAGCCCCTCGCCCGCCAGTGTGCGCATGAGCGATTTTGCTATGTCGCAGGCCATCCGTCGCAAGCCCTTGGACGGATCATCGCTCGACAGGTCCTGGTGCTTGTGTTCATAACTGTCGGCAAGGTCCACCTGGCAGATCCGCGATGTGGCGCAGTTGCGAAATACTTCCGCCAGCACTCCGATTTCCAGGCCCCAATCGCAGGGGATCCGGTTTGTCCGAGCGAGGTCAGCTCTCATGGCGAACTCCCCGGCCAAAGGGTAGCGAAAGCTGTCCAGGAAGCGCAGAAACGGAGCAGCCGGTGCCATGCTTTCCATGGCGCGGATCAGCGGGGTCATGAAAAGCCGAGTGACACGCCCATGCATCTTGCTGGTAACGCGAGCGTAGTAGCCCTTGCAAAACTCGAAGCCGAGGTTCGGATTCGCCACCGGGTATACGAGGCGCGCCAGGAGCTGCCTGCTATAGTTGACGATGTCGCAGTCGTGAAGCGCGATCACGTCGCATTCTCCCGTGGCAAGCAAATAGCCATACGCCAGCCAGCAACTTCGTCCTTTGCCATCCTGACCAGCCGACAGTCCCCGGTACTCCAGCAGGGTTAGCAGGTCCTGAACCGGTTGACTATCCACCCATAGAATAGTTACGGGATGTGGAAAATCCTCGAAGAACTTCTTAACGGCGTCATACTCTTTGGGACCTGCTCTCCCAAGAGCAACGACGATGTGCCGGAGGAAATGAACGTCGGCCAGTTCATCCGCGATCTGACGCATCGCTGGAGTCTCAAACTCCGAGTAGAGCGCCGGCAGTACCAGGCCGATCTTGTTGTGCTTTGCGAACTCTTGGAGCTCTTGATCCAGCCTTGCCGAATCGTTGGGTTTCAATCGATGTAAAGTAGCCACAACGCCGGTCTGATAAAAGTCGGACATAGGATTTCGCCTCCCGTCCGAAGATAGGCTGGAATAGATTCACAAACCATCCTGTTCAAGGGGTAGTTTTCCTGAAAAAGCAGGGTACCCACCGAACGCAGCCGTGCCGGCTGGGGCAGCCGTTTAGCTTTGGACAGATCCTTTGATGGAAAACCTGCCGTAGCGAGGATCGCGACCGGCCGGATCGATGCCGTCCGTCGCGGCATCCCAGACACGCGCCGTCTTATCCCAACTTCCCGTAAGCAAGCCCGCCGTCCAGACTAGAAGCGATTGAATAAGCGGGCCCCTCATGCCCCTTTATCAAAGCCGCCTGGTTACCGGAGGCCGCATCCGACACAGTATCCGGCCATCCCAAGTTCCAGCCGCAAACCGCCCGGCATCCAGGCTGAATGCTATCGAGACTACGCTTTCAGCCGCTCTGATGAGTCTAATTGTCTTTCCGGAGAGGACATCATAGAGCCGGACCGTTTTGTCTTCTGCCCCGGCTGCGATGCGCGCCCCGTCATCCGGCATGTGTATGAGCCCGAGGTAGCTGTCTTCGACGACGTCAGCCGGTCGTCCGATCCGAGCGAGTGAGCCTCCCCGGAGCCCCACTTCTTCTATGGATTGTGACTGCTCAACGCGGCCGTTGTGGCATAAGGGAAAAGTGTGCCTGGGAGAGGGCGCCGGCGCTCCCGCGCCTCTCTTTCACGTCTTCCAGGTAAATTCCGGGCGAATCAGCGCCTTCCCGGCTGCCCTCCGGGAGAATTCCGGATGCTCTTCCCGCCAAATCACGCTATCCTCACCCAGCAGCGCAGAAGCAATTGCCTATTATTTCGCCCATCTGCAGCCTCGCAGCGGTGACCGACTCCGAAATTGCCTCCTATAGGGATTCTCGCCCGACCGGCGAAATGCGAAAGACGGCCGCAAGGCAACGGGAGTAGCGCGAAGGCAGCGCCCGATCCCATTTCTTCCGGGCACCCTATCTTATCGACGGATCAGTCCCCAGGGCAGGATTCGCGGCGAAGCACACCAAGGCGGATGGCCACAAAAAAAGCTCGTGGAGTGAAGCCACGAGCCTTTTTGCATGATCGGATCATCCGGCGTTTTAGTACATGTCCCCCATGCCGCCGCCCGAAGGCATGGCAGGAGCCCTCTTATCTTCTTTGATCTCTGATACCAGGGCTTCCGTCGTCAACAGCAACGCCGCGATCGACGCCGCATTCTGCAACGCTGTCCGCGTCACCTTCGTCGGATCGATGACCCCTGCGGCCACCAGGTCCTCGTACTTCTCGGTCTCGGCGTTGAACCCGAAGTTCGCCTCGCTGCTCTTGCGCACCTTTTCCGCCACCACCGCTCCTTCATACCCGGAGTTGTTTACGATCTGCCGTAGCGGCTCCTCCAGGGCACGGCGCAGGATGTTGCTCCCGATCGCCTCGTCCCCTTCCAGCTTCAGCTTCTCCACCGCAGGCACGCAGCGCAACAATGCCACGCCGCCCCCCGGCACGATTCCTTCCTCTACCGCGGCCCGGGTCGCATGCATCGCATCTTCCACGCGCGCCTTCTTCTCCTTCAACTCGGTTTCCGTCGCCGCTCCGACCTTGATCACCGCTACGCCACCCACCAGTTTCGCCAGCCGTTCCTGGAGCTTCTCACGGTCGTAATCCGACGTCGTTTCCTCAATCTGAACCCGCAGCTGCTTCACGCGGCCCTCGATGTCCGAATGCTTCCCGGCGCCCTCGATGATGGTTGTGTTGTCCTTGTCGATCGTGATCTTCTTTGCGTGGCCCAGATCCTCCAGGCGTACGTTCTCCAGTTTGATCCCCAGCTCTTCCGAAATCACCTTGCCGCCCGTCACGATCGCGATATCTTCCAGCATCGCCTTGCGCCGATCGCCGAATCCGGGCGCTTTGACTGCGGCTACCGACAACGTCCCGCGCAGCTTGTTCACCACCAGCGTCGCCAAAGCCTCGCCTTCGATGTCTTCCGCAATGATCAACAGCGGCCGGCCGCTTTTCGCGATCTGCTCCAACACCGGCAGCAGGTCCTTCATCGAGCTGATCTTCTTCTCCTGCAATAAAATCGAACAGTCGTTCAGCTCCGCTTCCATCCGCTCGGCGTCCGTCACGAAGTACGGCGACAAATAACCGCGGTCAAACTGCATTCCCTCGACCACTTCCAGTGATGTCTCAATCGACTTCGCTTCTTCGACTGTAATCACGCCGTCTTTGCCGACCTTCTTCATCGCCTCGGCGATGATCCCACCGATGGTCTTGTCGTTGTTGGCCGATACCGAACCTACCTGGGAGATCATCTCGCCCTTCACCGGCTTGCTCAGCTTCTTCAGCTCTGCAACCGCCGCTTCCACCGCCTGCTCAATCCCGCGTTTCAGGCCCATCGGGTTCGCGCCTGCCGCTACGTTCTTTACGCCTTCACGGAAAATCGCCTGCGCCAGCACCGTCGCGGTCGTCGTCCCATCCCCGGCTACATCCGAGGTCTTCGACGCCACTTCGCGCACCATCTGCGCGCCCATGTTTTCGGGGCCGTCCTTCAGCTCGATCTCTTTCGCAACCGTCACGCCGTCCTTTGTGATCACTGGAGCCCCGAACTTCTTGTCCAATACCACGTTCCGTCCCCTCGGGCCCAACGTGATTTTTACTGCATCCGCCAGCTGATTCACCCCGCGCAACAAAGCCTGGCGCGACTGTTCGCCATGTACGATCTCTTTAGCCATGAGTTCTCACCCCTTATCTTCCCGCAATTAGAATACTGGTTGTCCCCGGAACGGCTTACTTCCCTTTCAGCAGCACCGCCAGGATCTCCTCCTCACGCATGATGACGTATTCCTCGTCATCAATATTAATCTCCGTCCCGGCGTATTTCCCAAACAGTACCCGGTCTCCTGCCTTTAGATCCATGGGTGACCGTTTGCCGTCTTCCATTATTTTCCCCGGTCCTACGGAGATCACCTGTCCTTCCATCGGCTTCTCTTTCGCCGTGTCCGGAATGATGATGCCACCCTTGACCGTTTCTTTCTCCTCAATCCGCTTCAGAAGTACTCGATCGTGCAAAGGCCTCGCTTTCATATCGTTAGATCCCCCTTTTCGTTAATGCTGCCTCATTCATCCGTACCATCCATCTTCTATCCGGGGCTCCTGTGCCGGAACTCGATAAACCTCGCTGGCTCCAGTGAGCGTGCTCTGGGTCGCTTTACCCTGCTTGCAAGGCCGACCGCTTCCAGGGCACAGATGGCGTACCAGCCGATGTCCGTCTGCCACCAGCGCAGACCGAAGCGCGCCGAGCCGGCGTTGGCATGGCGGTTTCTGTGCCAGTTTTTACCCTATGCCCGCTGCTCCTTTGTGCGAATTCCCGCACTCGACTGGCTCTGCCCCGCCCACCGCATCCTCAGCGGACAGCTGCCTGCTCGTTATCGAAAACCTGAAATACAGTCAAGAGCCTGGTGATTGCCAGAATCTCCTGGACCTTGGTGGTCAGATTCAGGAGTTTTAGCTGCCCTCCCTCTTTGGCAACTGTGGTAAAGGAGCTCACCAGTTCACCAACGCCCGAGCTGTCGATGTAATTTACCTCGGCCAAGTTGAGGACGATCTTCTTCACTCCGTTGTGCAGGAGATCTTTGATCGTGCTTCGAACGACCATGGTTCCCTGGCCGAGGATGATCTTGCCGTTGATATCCAAAATGTGAGCGTCCCCGACGGTGCGTGTATGAATGTTCATGTTTCTCTCCCTGACTCGATCGTGTTCCTCTTTGCCCAGAGCCTGTGGATCCCCGCTGAGGCGTACCTCATGCCAAGTGCATGACCAACAATACAAGCCACATTGCTTATTATACAACCTGGGGCATTGCATGTCAGTCCAATCTTGCTCACACACCTGATCAAATTTGCTCAGTCCAGGTCCAAGGGAATTGGTATGGTCGTGGGACTCACTCGTTCTGCAATAAGGCTGTATTCGGGTTTGAAAACCTAACGAAGAGGAACCACCTCCCTGCGTGCTCCGGATGTCCTCTGCGTTAGGTTTTAAACCCTTCACGATTGCCCGGAAAAGCGGCAGTGAAAATCTCAACGCATAGCGCGCTGAGAGAATGCTGAGGTCGCAGAGGAAATCCGGAGAACGCAGAGAATGATGTTATCACCGAGGGTTCGACATCGATCCTAGTCGTGCAGGACTATGCTGAGGAGGCCACTATGGACCTTCAATCCACTGGTATCGTAGTCAATAAAGCCGAGCTTCCGGAACTTATTCATGAAATGACTGACCCGCGCCCGGGTTGTGCCGACCATTTGCGCCAGCGATTCCTGATCTACTTTGGGAAGCACGATTTCGGTTCGGCTTTCCTTGCCAAAATGAGCAAGCAGCAGGAGAATCCGAGCCAGACGCTTTTCGCTTGGGTTGAATAGCTGGTCGACTAGATCCGCCTCGTATCGGATGTTGCGGGAAAGCAGATGCTTGACGAATAGTTCCGCGACATCGTGCTTTTTGTGAAGCATTCGCCCCATCAGCAATTTCTCGATCTTGTCAAGCGTGCAATCCGACAATGCGACAGCCGCTGCCATACGCAACGGTTGACCGGCGAGGCAGCCCTCGCCGAAGAACTCACCGGCGCCGAGAATGGCGACGATCGCCTCTTTGCCCTGTTGGGATATAACCGAGATCTTTACCTTGCCTTGCCGGATGTAGAACAAGGAATCCGCAGGTTGCCCTTGCTGATAGATGTTGTGGCCCATTCCGCATTCCAGAATGGTTTTCCCACGGAAGATACCGGTGAAAAGGGCTTCCCAATCGACCGACTGGCTCTTCTTGAGAGCCATAAGAACCGCCTTGATGGCCAATGGTGCGCCAAGCATTGTAAGCGATTAGCTCGGGGCGTTGCGTCCCGCACCACTGAGTTTCGCTCGATTCTTCAGAGGCACAATTATTTTAGCCCGAATAGAGCTGGCAACCAAACAGTATAAGTACGAGGGCCCTGCAGGTAGAGCGCCAGGAGCGCTGCCAACGAGTGCCGATATCCCGACGGCGCACCGAACTCGGGCGTGAGCTCGCGATAGATCTCGCCGGGATCGCGCTCTATCCGCGCCGTGATCTCCGCCGCAGACCTGCTAGCCCCCCAGTTCCTGCAGCGTGCGCAGGAAGGTGATGACGTCCTCGCGGGTTAGCATGCCGACCACCTGGCTGTCGGTCATCACGGGAAGCTGGTTCACCCCGTCGCGATCCATCTGCTGGAGGGCGGCCCACAATTCCCTGTCCGGGCTGATGCGCATCAACCTGTCCAGCGGGAGCATGGCTTGGCCGGCGCTCGTCGTCGCCCACTCGCCCCGCGGCACTTCCTTTATCCGGTGCAGCGTCATCAGGCCAATGGTGTCTGCTCCGCGATTGACAAGGAAGCAACGCTGCCCGCCGCCGAGGATGTGTTCGTCCACTAATTGTTGCAGCGTCAGGTCCGCGGGAACGGCGGCACAGCGGCTGCTCATGGCCTGCGAAACCTTATGGCCGGCCAGCAACCCCTGAAACATCACTTGCTGCGCCTGCGCGGCAGCGGCGTTGTCGAGAAACCAGCCGATGAAGGCAATCCACAGCCCTCCGCCGAGGTTGCCGGTGAACACCTGCCAGACGCCGAAAAAGATGAACAAGAAACCGAAGAACCGGCCCACATTGGCTGAGATAAGCGTCGCGCGACGCATGTTTTTCGTTACGGCCCAGACGATGGCGCGGAACACGCGACCACCGTCAAGCGGATAACCGGGAATCAGATTGAAGAGCACCAACGCAAAGTTGATGTAGGCCAGGTATTTCGCCAAACCCAACAAGGGCTCGATGCCAGCTGCCACCGGTTTCAGCACGGAAAACAGCACCGCGAGGGCAAGACTGACGATCGGCCCAGCGATGGCAATCCAGAACTCAGCGATGGCGCTGGGTGGCTCCGACCCGATCTGAGCGACCCCGCCGAAGATAAAAAGCGTGATGCGGCGCACGGGAATCCTATAACGGAGCGCCACCACGGAATGCCCGAGTTCATGAAGCAGCACGCTCACAAAGAGCATGATGGCCGTCACTGCGCCCATGAACCAGTACAGCAGCGGCGGCCAATTCTTGAACTCAGAGGGATAGTAACTGCCGGCCAGCATCCAGGTGAGCAGCGCAAAGACCAGGAACCAGGAATAATCCAAACCAATCGGAATTCCCATGATCCTGCCCAACGGAATAGTTTGCCGATTCATGAGTTTTGTCCTTTCGTGTTGGGGGAATTCACCAATTCCGTAGGTGGCGGCCAACTATGTCCTTGTTGGGCGAGCAGGCGTTCAGGCGTCTTCATCAGCAGGCCCATTGCGAAGAAATCAAAAAGGGCGGCGTGCCCTTACGCGGGCATGCCGGCTCACTCGACGGAAAGGCCGAAAGGCTCCGGGTGCTCGAGAAGCGCCTTGATCGATTGTGGCGCCATACCTCAGATCCTTTGCAACACCGCCTCGTTGAAATTGTCGAGATGCGGTTTGAAATCGGCGTACAGGATCATGACTCGCTCTTCGAATTCGTATCGCGCGTCCCCAGAAGAAGCAAAGAGAAGCCGGCCATGCCTGATGGCGTCGGAACAGACTTCCAGGCCGGCCACTTGCAGGAAGACGATATCAATGGCCGTGCCCGGGAAGGCATCGGTCAGGAGGTCGTACAGTTCGTTGTAGAAGGCGAACGAATCGGAACTAACTTTCCCGGGGTCTCGGAAGACGATCCCGAAATCGAGGTCGCTCGGGGAGTGCGCGTAGCCCTCGGGGACGGAGCCAAACAGGTACACGAGTTCCACTCCCGCCGACTTGAGCCTGTCTCCTGTTTGATGCGCGATCTCCAGATTCTTCATTTGACTAGAACGTACACACAAGGACTCGAAAGGTCAAGAAGCACCGTCTGTGTCTGGCCGGCGGCGCAGGCGTGATGGATCTGAAAGTCACACGCCTTTTCCGTGCTGCCCAGTCTCGAGTGGCGGCAAGTTCTTCACGATGTTTACCGTCTCCAGGCTCACGGTGATGACCTGGCCGATGAGCCGGACGATGTATTCGGGATCGTCCATGCGGTTCGGGTCGTTGGTGATGCCGCTGCGCTTGTCGGTGCTCACCTGGTACTGGTCGATCACCCATTCCAGCGCGGAGCGGTTGCCAAGGCGGTAATCGTGGGTTTCGGGCGGGATGCCGGCGATCGTTAGGAATTCGTTGTACAGGATCGAGGTCTTGTCTTTGGAGAGCTTCATCTTCTCCACCCGATAGGACAGCGGAGCCTTGCGGTTTTCGATGCGGTGCCAGTAATACTCCGGCTGCTGCTCGTAGTGGACGTGCAGCTCGGCGAGCCGCTTGCCTGCGGCGGCAAAGCCGTGGAAGTCTGGCACGTAAGGGATGCGCGGCAGCTCGCGGCGCAGATTCGCGGCGTAGCGCTCGCGATATTGCGGGTGATGCAACACGGCATAGACGTAATGGAAAATGTCCCATTTTGTGATCTTCTTGTCGCCGTAGTACGCCTGGAATTCCTTCAATGCCCAATCCGTGATGTTCTCCCGCCGATCGCTCCCGTCTTCAGCGTAAGTATAAAAGGGAAAGCATTGAGCCCCTGTACCGGCACCAGTGAAGTGCAAATCGCAAAGGTGCTCCGTCATCAACGAAATAAAGGGCTTTTCAGAACCGATTGCAGTCATGCTGATCGCCAAGTTCTTTGCTTCTGATGTTGGGAAGAACTTGTGCTGCTGATACCGCTCCTCGTTCCAAAAGTCGTCAAAATACAGATGTTGCTTCGTATATGGACGGTAAAGCACAATTCGGAAATGATCGGGATTAATCGAGGTTTTCTGATGGCGGAGCAATGAAGCCTTTACCTGTCTCGTCCACTTAATCCGTGAGTCTGTCGTATCAATGATCTCTTCTGCTGTTTTTGGTTTTTTCCTCCTCGCCCGATCAAGATTCGCCTCGTAGATTTCGATGAATTCGGCCACGCGGTCCTGTAATGCCGAGAAGCTATAAGAATAGACCCAAGGATCTCGGTTTGATGCTACTCCAAGCGAATAGTTCTTGAAGATGGAGTTCCCACTGCCATCGTGGATTTGTTTGGTAAGTCTCGTGCCAAGTGGCATGAACTTATCAAAATCATCGGCCAACCCATGGCGTAGCCATGTGTTCTGGTTGTCTGGATGAATCTGTTCCCACTCAGTGCTGGTGGTAGATTCCTTGAGGTCAAGGAAACGATATTTTTCCTCTCGTCGCCAGGTTGTCGGCGTGGCTGTATAGTAGATGGTGGGTTTGCACAGATTCCTCGCTTCTCGACTGTTCTTCCGGACCAGAATGTTGATGCTAACTCCCACCTGAATCCCGAAGACATTGTGCGTGGTGCCGGAGAGTTTTGGATTCTTGCGCACGTTCCCACCCAGGTCTAGGAGATAGAGCGCGTCGAAATCCCTCGCCAAATTCTTGCGCATTCCATCGCAAGCAATGCCATCAACGAAACCGTTGTTTGTGACAAAAGCGACGATGCCCTCATTGCCAATGCGGTCGGAAGCCCAGCGAATGGCTTTGATGTAGGGATCGGAGAGCTTGTTGCGAAGCGTTGCTTTTGAGTCGGCAGCATAAGTTGCGGCAATCCGCTTATCGATCACAGGATATTTGCGGTTCTTGTTGTTGTCGTTTTCGTCTGCTTGGTTGGTATTGTAAGGTGGATTGCCGATGACCACGAAAATAGGCGATTCCTTTTGCCGTTTCACGCGAGCCGTGTTTGCTTCGGTGAACATCTCCATTTGTTTGGCTTCGGCCATTTCGAAGGTGTCCACCAGACAGATGCCTTCGAATGCCTCGTACTTTCCTGTCGCCTCGAAGAACTCGTGTTCGATGTTCATGCTGGCGATGTAATAGGGGAGCAGCATGATTTCGTTGGCGTGGAGTTCATTGGCGAACTTGTACGGGAGCGCGCTCTGCGGGATTTCGCGCATGAGGTGCACGATGAAGTTCCCAGTGCCGACGAACGGATCGAGGATGTGGACGCCTTTGGAACTGAGCGTCTTGCCAAATTCCTTCTCCAGGATATCCGCCACGCTCTTGACCATGAAGCGCACGATCGACGGCGGCGTGTAAACGATGCCGTGCGTGTCGGCCACCTTGACGCAGAATCCCTGGAAGAATTTCTCGTACACGGTGTTGAGGAATTGCTGCTTTTGCGAGAAGTCGGAGATGGTGGCGGCGGCCTGCTCGATCGCGATATAGAAGCGGTCGAGCTTTCTGAGAAAGTCGGCCCGGCTGAAGCTCTGCGATGTGAGGGCGTCGATGACTTTTTCGATCTCGGCGGCGATGATGTTGCGCCGGGCGAAGTCGGAATTGTTGAAAATGGTGCGGAACAGCCGCTCGGTGAGCAGGTGCTGGATGAGCATCTCCTCGACCGCGGCATCGGCCAGGTTCGGGTTGATGGAGCGCCGGGCGAGGCTGGAAAAATCGGCAAAGGCGCGGATGAAGCGCTGGTTGGTCTTGCGCTCGCGCTCGATGATGTCCACGAGGCTGCGGGCGAGTTCCGGCACGCGCTCCTGAAACTCGCTGACGGCGCGCTCCCACTGGTCGTAGGCCGGCGCGGTGTAGCTGAAAAGAAGCGCGAGCGTGTCGATGAGCGCCTGCGGCCTGGTGAGATCCGCGTCGATGGCAAGCGTGTCATTCTGATACAAGAGGGCGCGGCGCGGCGTCTGGAAAAGGATGTTGTCGCGGGGGTAACCGGCCTCGAACTTGCGGCGGACCTCGCGCCGCAGATCGTCGTGGATGTCCTTTGCTTCCCAAAAGCCGTGGGTCAGGCGGAAATTGTCGACCAGGGCGCCGTCGACGCGCAGGGGCATCCGCCGTTGGCGGCGGATCTCCCATTCCGGCACCAGCGTCCAATCATGCTGCCGGGCGCAGTGAGCAAGCAGGTTCTGAAATGCGGACCGGACTGCCGATTCGTGCCGGACGCCCAGTTCCTCGAACTGGCGCAGCGCCGCGTAGTAGTTCTGAACCGGCTTGTGCGCCGGCTTGAGTTCCAGCGTTTGCATCAGCGCTTCTTTCCATGCGAGTGTGACGCGGTTGAGGTTAGCGCAGTGAGGCAAGCAATGGCAAGCAATTCAGCGTGACTATGATCGTGCCTGGCAGATGGGGTGAGCAATCTTGACCACACGTGTAAGCCGTACTGAACTGACACGCGACTCATCTCCAAGGTATAAGAGTGGACAAATAGGAAAGGATCAGACCGCCTGAAATCGGCTTTGGAATTTGCCTGATCATCGTGGTTCCGGCCGCTCTTTCGGACGAGACCCGTCCTGGCCAGCCCGAATCAGCACACGGCACTGACGACAAAAAGCCGGCCCCTTGTGATCGGTGTCCGAGAGCGAATTAGAAAATGCCATGACGCAGGATCGGTTATTGCAGTGCCCGAGTCCAGAAGTATGACCCAGCTCGTGTATGGCTTCCTTCACGGCGCGCGCCAGGAGTAGTCTTTCATCCTTGGGCAAATTGTAGGACTCCTGGCGGAGTCGCGGCAGCGCGATGACTGCTCTTTGGCCCGACGTGTCGGCCAACCCGAACACGAAATTCAGGTCGGGCACATACAGGTCGATGTCCACAATGCCGAGCATGAGCGTGCCTTCGCGGTGATTCAAATAGTTCAGAATAGCGTGTGCTGAATACTGATTGCGGCGTGTATTGAAGGCCGACACCGGCAATGGCAGCGTATTGCCGACGCGGCACCGGCAGCCGAACGTCATCGCCACCATCTTACAAAGATGTGCGAGCAACGCTGCCGCCACTTCTCCGAAGGGAATCAGCAAGATTTCGCTCGGCATCGCGCTCATGATCTCCAATGCGGAGCAGTCTCTCCAGATCTGTCAAGACGGGAGTCAACAGAGTGCCATTAAGCTTCTAATTTCAAGGACATTTTATGCTGGATGAGATAGGCAGAGGAAGCGGCAACAAGAGAACTGGCTCCAAGTGCTTTTACGCTGAATCCATGCGATACTCGACAGTGAACTCAAGGGATAACCTAATGGTTTCCGCCTTCCCCTTCGATCCTATGAGGCGCTCGGAGGAAATCGAATCCCTGGTGATGCGGGGAGAACGGCGCCGCTACTACCGGTTTCGCTCTTCAGGACACTATGGCGGCGTGGTGACCGCTGACACGATCGGCTGCAACCTCCTGTGTGCCTACTGCTGGAACCACAGGAAGAACGAAAACCCCACCCAGGGCGAGTTCTGCTCGGCGGACGAGGTGCTTCTGAGACTGAGGACGGAAGCGGGCAGGACCGGCATTCGCAACTTCCGCATTTCTGGGGCCGAGCCCATTCTCGGGGAAAGATCTGCAAGACATCTTGCTGAAGTGTTGAGCGCGTTCCCCGGAAGGTTCATCGTGGAAACGAATGGCATCATCCTCGGCTATAGTCCTGACCTGCTCGACCTGCTCCTACCTCACGATCCTCACTTCCGCCTCACGATAAAGGGGGACTGCCCCGAGCGGTTCGAGGAAATTACGGGCGCCACGGGTGCCGCATTCCGGTTTCAGGTAGAGGCTCTGAGTGAACTCCGCAAGAGGGGAGGAACCTGCAGGATTGCCGCCATGGTAGGTGCCGTCGACTCGCGCAGGCTTGAGCAGCCCTTCCCGGAAGAACGGGTCGAGTGGGAAGAGTTCAGGAATTTCGGAAATGCAGAGAGAAATCTCGCGTACCGGAGCGCGAGGCTTGACAGGAATTGACACAAAAGCCCCGCACGCCCGAGGAAGTGAAAAGTCTGCGTGCCACACACCCGAAGTTGCAGGTTGCCCGTCGCTTTCGTAGATGCTTCCCCGCCAGCCCCACAAAACATAAATACAGCCATCGCCAATAGGATTTAGGTGGTAATTGTGGGCGTCTTGGACTTCCTGAGAAGGCGAAATGAGGGCAAGCAGAATACTCAAGCCTCCCCGGAGTCCGCCTTCTTCTATGGATTGTGACTGCTCAACGCGGCCTTTGTGGCATAAGGAAAAAGCGTGCCTGACAGAGGGCGCCGGCGCTGCCGCGCGAGCGGTTCCTGACGTCGGGAACCGCTCCCCCGCCCCTCTTTCACCTCTTCCAGGTAAATTCCGGGCGAACCAGCCCCTTCCCACCCGCCCTCCGGGAGAATTCCGGATACTCGCCCGGCCAATTCATGCTACCCTCACCCTAGCAGCTCAGAAGCATTTGCCTATTATTCAAGATGCGACTTGTGGCCGGGTTACTGCGGGCTTGCATCTACGCTTGTATCAGGTTGGTGAGGCCGGCCTCCTTTGCCCAGGAGATGGCCTGCTGCCATTCCTCGCCAGTGATCCGGCGCGCGATCTCGGGATAGTCGAATGCCTTGTGCATGGGGCGGTATTGGGCCATGATGTTGACGCTAGTCCGGGGCGAAAGCTCCCGCGCCACCAAGCGTACGAACCGGTCGGTGCCAGCAATGTTGTTCGGCATGACCAGGTGGCGCACGATCAGTCCTCTCTGTGCGATGCCTTTTTCATCCATATGAAGCACACCCACTTGCCGGTGCATCTCTTTGATGACGGCCGCTGCCACTTCGGGATAGTCGAAGGCGCCGCTTGAGTACTTGGCGGCCAACGCTTCGTCCTGGTACTTGAAGTCCGGCAGGTAAATATCTACGATGCCATCCAGCTTCTTTACCACCTCGAGGTTGTCATAGCCTCCCGTGTTATAAACGAGCGGCAGGCGGAGTCCCCTGGCAATGGCAATGCGCAGCCCCTTGACGATATGAGGCGCAACATGGGTTGGTGTCACCAGGTTGATGTTGTGGCAGCCGCGCGTCTGCAGGTCCAGCATCATCCGAGCCAGGTCATCGTGGCTGATGAAGCTACCGTCGCCACGATGGTTGATCTGCCAGTTCTGACAGAAGCAGCACAGCAGGTTGCAGTTGGAAAAGAAAATGGTTCCAGAGCCGCCACGCCCCACGAGAGGCCTCTCCTCTCCAAAGTGCGGACCGGCAGAGTAAACCTTCAGCCTAGCCGTGGAGCTGCAGACGCCCGTTTCGCCTTTGAGACGGTTTGCCCTACAGGAGCGAGGGCAGCAATTGCAGCTTTTGAAGATCTCCCAAAGCTCCGACTCGACTGTCTTGAGCTTTCCCTGACGCTCCGTCTCCAGGTAGGCTGGTTCGTACTTTTGGACAGTTGTCGGCTCTGTCGATGAACCCGATTGACTGCGCGGGCGGCTGCATTGCATGGGAGTAAGAGCGAGGGCGCCTGCGGCCGCCAGCGACTGCATGAGGAAATCGCGTCGCGAAGATCTCATTGCCGGCCTCTGCAAAATGAGCGGTGTACAGCAAGTGTGCACCATCGCAGCACAGGGCGCAAGCGGACTGTTTGACGCTACCCGGGCGTAGGCCTCCCGTTCCTCCAGATAGAAAATCAGGCGTTATCGCGCCAGGTATCTCCTCGGAAACTTGGCCAGCACACAGTAGTTGGGATCCACCACCTTGCCGATGCGTGCGGTGCCGAGCTGGGAAACCAGCTGGAAAGCCTCCCACTTATCGAATCGGTGCTCCTGGGTCAGCCACAGTACCAGCTCCACATGGGCGATGCGGAACGCATCGATGAGCGGCCGCACGCTCCCGGTCGTCACGATGTATTCGCTGCTTTCGATTCTGGGCTTAGGATTCTTGCGATCCCCTGCTTCGTTGGACTGGGCATGATGAGCAATGTTGCTGTCTTCGCCCAGGATGAAGGAATGAACTACTCCGAAAGCGACACCGGCGGTATGGCAGGGAGTGGGCTGGGTGTCCGGCTTTACGTCGGCAAGAATTGGGGCATCAAGCCTGAACTCAAGATTCAGCGCACATTCGGAGAAGGCGAAGACGTCACGCTGCTGCGCTTTGCAGCCGGCGTCTTCTATCAGTTCGGGAAATAGATGGCGGCAGCACAATCAAGCCATCGAAGACGGCCGGTTATGCCCGTCTTGCAATAGGCCGGCGTCGATCGCCTTCGGTTACACCCGGCGGGCATAGTGAAGGTCGCGCCCAAACCGATCACCATCACCAACGCCGGGACCAGCTTCACCCTTGAGCTCCCCGCGCATTCAGTGACTGTGATCAGGCTCAACACCCGGTAGCGCGAGATCCTCTCGAGAAAGTGTGGATTATTCGTCGGACGGAACGCCGCTCATCACCGCGTTCCTGTCACCACGCCCTTCATCGTGGACTCGTCGTCATGATCGAACGGCGTCCGGTTGTCGTGGACCAGAAGTCGATCCAGGCCTCGCGAATGCCGTTGGCGCGTTCGATGAGTTCGCGGCTCGGCGTGCGCCCGTGCAGCACGATGCCAACGACTCCCGTATTGAAGTTCTTCTGAGAATGCTCGTAGTCGGGCAGCCGGGGCCCGAGGCTCGCGATGACGTCGTCTATAGTCACCTTCACCCGATCACCCTTGTACAGCGGGTGCCCCTTGGCATCAGTTCCGGCCCGGGCGAGGTTTTTTAAGAAGAAAAAATCAGGCACTTCCGATGGGGCCGCCAGGCCCATGAGGTAGAGGTCGAGAGGCGACCATCCGGTAGCTGGTACATAGAAGTCGTCGTCAAGTTGGCTATAGGTACCATCGAAGTTGTCCTGCCAGACCCCGCCTCCCATCAACGACGCCTCGACGGTTCGCCGATACGGGAATGCTGCCGGCGCCTGCAGGCCGCGCCCCCAGTGAGTGGGGCCGAGGGCGAGCGTCTCGTCGCCGATTTTCGCGGTAGCATCGGCCGTCCAGCGGTGCGCCAGCTCGTGCGCGACCTGCGACATCGCATAGTTGTATCCGGTCATTTTCCCGTCGGGCGATCGCTCCTGCCCCTGGTTAGAGACAATGGGGACCGGCTGGACGTACATCCATTGGAGCTGCCCGGCGCTGCCGTAGTTTTCCGGCCGCCCCGCGCGCTGCCCGGTCCCGGTCACATTGCCGCCCCTCGGGCCCGTGCTGGGAGTGCCCGCTTCCTGGTTGTCGATGCGGAAGTCGGAGTACCATACGAAGAAATCGAACCGATCCCCCAGGGCGCGGATCACTGTGGCGGCCATATCCGCAGTCCTGGGCAGGCCCGCATGGTGGAACGCCTCGTAAACGATCGGGAACGGGCCGTCCCGCCGCGTAACGGCGGACAGATCTGCCGCGGGACTCTGCAGCCCGGACAGCGTCACGACGCGAGGCAGCACCTGGTCGACGGGCGCGGGTGGAGTTCCCGGACCCGTGACATCAGCGTAAAGGGCGAACTGGTCCACCCCCTTGAAGGCCGCAGGCAGAGCTCCCATCAGTGAGATGGTGTTCCCGCTTATCTTCACTCCCGGAGAGACGCCCGGCCCCGAAGCGACATACGTGGGCGTGCCGCCGCCACCGCCGCGCCCCTGCCCGGCCGAGCCCCGGATGGTCCAGACCACGTCAGCGTCGGCGCTATCCATGCCGGTGGCAAATGGCCTGTCTACATCGAAGTAGACCCGATATGTGACGCCTGCCAGTTGCGGATCGCCTTCGGGCAGCACGGGTCCACGGGTCTCGAACGTGATCTTGAGGAAGAGACCGTCGACCACCGAAGCCTTCACGTTCCGGATATCGAGGTGCGCGGGGATTGAGGCATCCTCGGCGCCGGCGACGGTCGCGAGCGGACGCTCCGCGCCGGTCGTAACCAAGGGGTAGACGCCGATGATCGCATCCTGGGCCGCAACCTGATCATAGGACAGATCGACCCAGCCGTCGCGCCGGAGCACCGCCTGGAAGCGGTTGACCGTCGGTACCCAGGTGAAGTCGAAGATGCCGCCCACTGGCTCGGTCAGGTTCCAGGTGATGACCACCCGATCCGCGAGTTCCTTTGCATAGCGCGGCCCCGACAATCGCGGCTTCAGGAAGACACTGATAAACGGGCTCGTGTTGACGAGCCTGGGTCCGGCTACCCGGAGCTCCTCGAAACGCCCCACGGAGGGCCCCACCCCGCGGCCACCCCCACGGCCACCCGGGGCGGTACCACCGCCGCCCGGGTCCGTGCTGAAGCTGATGGTTCCAAATTGGCCCACCGAGAACGTATCCCAGCTCTTGCCGGAATACGGGAATTGGAAATTCCGGAGCGTCACCTGGGGGCTCGTGAGCTGGGGGCCGAACTCCGGGTCCCACTGCACGGGCATGTTCTCGACGCGGTACCCGGATTTCTCCGGCGTGAAGCGCAGCGTGCGCTGCCCGAGATCGAACAGATTGGCGGGCGCAATCACGCCTTCATCCAGCTCCAGGATGATCAGGTCCCCTTGGGTCGTGATGTTCCCGATCGGACGCCCCGGCGCCTGCTGCCCCTGGGCCAGGGCCGCCCTGGGTTGCAGGAACCCCGCAAAAGCGATCAGAAAGCCAATCGTCAGGAACAGCTGGCAACTTCTCTTCATGGCACCCTCCAAGGTTTCTATTTTTTACGGGATCTGGATTCCCTCAAACCGAAACGGGCCGCTGTGATCGGCCCGCGACAAGGACCGACACGGCAGCCGCCAGTGTCGCCTGCGCAAAAATGGGGACAGCTCCCGTTTTCCCGGAATTCTTCGATCGTGCACCGGACTCTCGCACGGGGAAAACGGGAGCTGTCCCCATTTTTAATCAGGGCAATCGACATCGACGAGGAGCCGCGGAAATAACCGGCGAAAGGGGGGTGCCCGCTGAGGCACCCCCATTGAGTCCGGTGCTGCGGGCTAGTTGCCGCCCGGATTGGCGGGCAGCGAGACCTTGTTCCAATCCGGCGGTTCGACGCCCAGCAGGTTGTGAACGAAGTAGTCCTGCAGGTAGTGCTGGGTGCTCAGCACGCCGACGCCGTGGTTCTGGCCGGGGATGTATAGCATATCGAAATGCTTGTTGACCTTGACCAACGCGTTCACGACCTGCATTGTGGAAGACGGATCTACGTTGGTATCCATCTCGCCGACAATCAGCAGGACCTTGCCCACCAACTTGGACGCATTATCCGCGTTGGACGACGCGGCATACTGCGGCCCCAACGGCCAGCCCATCCACTGCTCGTTCCACCAGATCTTATCCATGCGGTTGTCGTGACAGCCGCTATTGGAGACGGAGACGTTGTAAAACTCCGGATGGAACAGCATGGCCCCCATGGCGTTTTGCCCGCCGGCCGAATTTCCGTAAATGCCGACGCGGGTGGTGTCATACCAGGGGTATTTTGCCGCCACGGCCTTGTGCCACAGGATGCGATCCGGGAAGCCGGCGTCGCCCAGGTTCTTCCAGGCGACATCGTGGAACGCCTTCGAGCGGTTGCTCGTTCCCATGCCGTCGATCTGCACCACGATGAATCCCAGTTCCGCCAGCGCCTGCATGCTCGCGGCGCCGTTCCACGTTTTTGGCACGAATGACCCCTGCGGTCCCGCGTAGATATTCTCAATCACGGGGTACTTCTTTGCGGGATCGAAATTCGTCGGACGGACTATGATTCCCCAAATATCGGTCTTGCCGTCGCGGCCCTTCGCCACGGAAACTTCAGGTATCTTGAAGCCCGCAGCCAGCAGAGCCGTAGCATCGCCCTTTTCCAGGTCCATGATCACTTTCTGGTCTTCGGTGCCGCGCAGCTGCGCGACGGGCGGCAGATCGATCCGCTGCCAGGTATCGACGTAATATTTGCGATCTGGAGAGAAGCTCACCGTGTGGTTGCCGTCGGCATCGGTGAATTTGGTCAGGCCGGTGCCGTCAAAATTGATGCGGCAATACTGGGTGAAGTAGGGATCCTGTCCGGGATTCATCCCGCCTACATAGAACCAGATCTGGCGCTTTGCCTCATCCACGAGGTCGACACTACGCACCAGCCAGTCACCCTTGGTGATCTGGTTTTTCACCTGGCCAGTGACGCCGTCGTAGAGATACAGGTGTTCCCAACCGTCGCGTTCCGAGGCCCAGATGATCTCCTTGCCATCGTTGAGATTGTATCGGTACCTCCTGCCAGCCGAGAGGCCCCCTCCCAAGGCGTTGTAGTAAATAAACGTCTTGCTTTCTTCCGAGATGAGCGCGCGCGCCTTGCCGGTTTGCGCATCCACTTCGATGACGCGATATACCTGGTGCCCGCGCTGGTTGTATTCGAAAGCAAAGGCGCGGCCGTCCTTCCACCAGACTGGAGTCGTGAGGTCGTACGCATTCGGGAGGAGCGCTCGATCGATCTCGATTTCCGCCTTGGTGGCCACATCGAAAAGGGCCGGGTAGCCGATATCCAGCGCGTCACCCGGCTTGCGGTAAAAATTTGTGGAGTGTTTCGGCTGAATCTGGTCCGCAGGCGACGATTCGATGTAGTGAACCTGGCGGTCATAACCCGGACGTGTATGGTACGCCACCAGCTTCTTGGAATCGGGTGACCAGGCGATGGAGCGGAAGGTGTAGTAATTGCCTTCCGAGCCGTCGAAGCTCAGCGGGGTAGCCGGCTCGTTGGATCCCGCCGGCCGCAGGAACACATTGAAGTTCTGAATGAGTGCATCCCATTTGCCGTCGAAAGAGCCGCACACCTGGGGTTCGGCAGCCGCCTGGCCGCCAGCTCCGCGGCCACCGCCACCAGCACCGGCACCACGGCCCTGGCCTTGCGCCGCCGTCTGGGTCTGGGGACGGGGAGCACACCCGGGTTGACCCCGGCCGAAACCTGCACCTTGACCGCCGCCCTGTAACAGAGGAGGCGCGACGTACTCGAGGCCGTCCACCGGGTCGCCACCCACCAGCACGGGGGCAGCGAGCAAGTCGTCGTCCGCGATGAGAGATTCATCTCCGGGCGCACCGCCGCGGCCGCCGCGGCCTGCCGCCGCGGGTTGCTGAATGGCGGCACCCTTGGTGCACTTGTAATCGGCCAAAGTGCACTTGTACATGAAGCCGGCGGCACCGAACTCGATCGATTGCTCGTTATCGGTGAAGGTCAGCGCGCCGGGCGCAGGGCCGCCACCGCGCCCGCCCCCACCGCCACCGCCGCGGCCGCCAGCCTGCGGCGCAAACGGCAGATTCAGCGCCGTGTATTTGCCGCCCGACGCCGCATTGATAGCCACCGCAAGCTTCTCATGGTCGAAGGCCGGCTTCTTGGTTGCCGTGGTTGCGTCCACCAGAATAAACTCATAACCGCCCTTCACCGACTTGTAGTACCAGAAGTGATCGGAATTGCCGATCCAGTTTGGACTTCCAGGGTCGTTGACCACCAGCCCCCGGGCCTTTGCCTGAAGCCCCTGAGCGCGTTGATAATCGGCCAGAGTTCCCTGCGCCAGCACTGGACCCGATGCCAGGGCGATTGTGAACAGAGCCGCGGCCGCAAAAGAGCTCGCGGGCTTTATTCGAATCTCGAACCTCATGCTTCCTCCTTCTTTTCCCAAAGGATTGATCGATGGCGGGGCTTTGCTTACTGAACGTTCGAGCACCGTCCTCGGTGATATACTCCGGAATTCTCATTTTGGCTTCCGAGTGGCGTCCAGTATACACCCTGGCTGACTCCTATCAACCCTTCCGATGCAGGTTCCCACGGCCACGACAAAGTCGCTGCGAAATTAGTGACGGGCACGACTGGCACTAAGTTAAGCGTATGATTGTCTGTCGCCCCGCCAGGGCTCCTCGCGTCTCATCGTGTGACCGGGGGCTGCGCTTCGCTTGCCCCCGGCTATTCTCTGGCCGCCCCTTCGGGGCAAGAGCTCCATTGAAAGCTAAGCGTTGCCTATAGAAAAACTCGCGCCGCAGGCGCGCAAGAGAGTAGCCCCGGGCAAGCGAAGCGCAGCCCGGGGTTTATCAAAATGCAATCGCAAGCCCTGGAAGGGCGGCAGATGGATTCGGCCTTAGCTTAGTGCTATCGCGACGGGCGCCTTTTTTCAGAAAGAAGCTGCCCATCGCCAATTTCGCTATTTCAGCCGGATCTCGAAGCTCGACTGCCTTTCTACACGCGCACAGAAGTTGACATAGGAACTTTCCTCGATGCGCGTCTCGCAGAACTCCAATGGGCGCCTGTTGTCCGTCACAGAACGCGCCCGGGCACCGGGCGGCAGCAGGACCTGGCAGCGCAGCTCGGCGCCTTCGGTGATTACCTCAAGGCGCACGCAATCCGAGGCCAGTCGAAACCGGTACCAAACGCCACGTCCGGAAGACTCATAGCCGACCGCAACCACGGCCTCGTCCACGCCTGCGGCAACCCACCTCGGAGACAGGTCCACCTGATCATATCCCCGCCCGGTATCCACGACACCTGCCAGACCTTCGAGAAGCGCCCAGAGCATGGCGCTGGAGCCCCACCCGTCGGTGGGCGACGCCTCGGGACTCGTGCTCGTCTCGACACTCGCGGGCTTCCCGTCTGGGAAGTACCACAGGTAGGTGGCGCCCTTCTCGGAGATCATCCGGTAGTATCGCCGCAGGATGTCGACGCCGTAGGCCTCAAATCCATGTTCGAAGGACGCGCGGGCAAGCTCGCCCCCCACGAGCGGCATGATGCCGCCGTTGCAGTAGGCCCCGCCGACCAGTCGCTCATCGCCAAACACGCCGTCTGGAAAAGGGGGATCGATCGAGAACCACTCGGCAAAGGCCTTGCCGGTTGCGCCGCGACTCTGATACTCGCGGATGATCGACGCAGCCTGCCAATGGTCGGCCACGCCGCGGTTGATGTCCATCGGATTGCTGAGGCTCAGTTGCTCGGCCTCATTCACGCCGCCGATCGTCACCGGCGTGAGTTTGACGAAGTGAGTATAGAACCTGCCGTTCCAGCAAACTTGATTCATGCGTGCACGCAGTGCCGCGGCCTGCGCGTCCCACCACACCGCCTTCCTTTCATCGCCGAAACGGCGATGAAGCGAGGCCATGATCCGGAATGCTTGATAGTAGCCGCTGTTGTCGCCGTGCATGACGCCCCAGAAGGTGTCGTCATTGATCTGGAACTGCAACCACTCATGGCGGCCGGCCGTATATGCGAAGTCCCAAGTATCGATGGTGTACGCGCGCTTGACGAGACCAAGCTGCATGTCCCAGTACCACGGATGGGACATGATGTAGGCGAGCGCCCGCTCCATGTGGGGGAGCAGCCCTCGGATCCACTCGTCGTCGCCGGTTGCCTGCCATGCCAGCCACGCCGCTTTGACAAAGCGGTACTCGACGTCCGCTTCGACCGGCACCCTGACATACTTCGTCCAATTTTCGCGCTCGCTCGGCGGCTTCTCCGGAAAGGTGGTGAAGTAGTCGAAGATGCGGCCGCTGGCCGCCTGTGTGTCGGCAAAGTGCTCGACTGCGCTCGTCAGGTCCAGCTCGAAGTGCCGGAACGCCCGCATCATGTCGCTGTGGTCGCGAATCCAGACCGAGCGGGCATCGGGCGTGCGATAGCCCCGGATCCGCTGCCCGTCGATGGTCAAATCAAGCACGTCGTGCGCGAGGAACGAGCGGACCAGAGCTACCAGCTCATCAAACTCGCGCTGCCCGGTTCGTATGAACGTCTCACTTGGAGCTGCCATCGATCTTCACCGTGTCGCGCCAGTAGCGCACTTTGCCGACGCCTGCGGCTTCGGCGGACCCGTCAAATGCAAGGCCGAAGAACGATTGCCCGCCTTGAAAAATGACCTGCCCTTTTCGTTCCGCCCGCGTCATGTTGACGATTGTGTACGTGAGCGCGCGCCCGTCCTCCGTGGCAAAGATAAAGTCGCCGTCCGTTTCGAGGGCGCCGTAGCCGATGCGACCCTGTTCGTACAGATAGCGCGGCCGCCGGTAGTCGCGCGCCATGTCCATGCGCAGGTTGTTCTTCAGGCCGACCGTGGTGATCCGGCCGCCGGACTCGATCGTGACCGCAACGCCCGCGCGCACGGGATTCGTCTCGAGCAGGTGAATGCGGCTAACGATTTCTGCCGGTGACTGGCCCATGGCGTGAGGCACGAGCACAGTCACGAGGGCTTCGCTCTCTCCCAACTCGAAGTGCTGAGCCGTTGTTTGGTAAATCGTCAGCTCGTCCTGGAAGTGCCGTTTGATGGGCTCGACGCTTTCCAGGCGAGCGTGCGTTTTCGGAAAGAGCACGAGGAGATGTTGGTCCGTTGGAAGCTTCATGTTGCCGATGGCGTCATAGACGGTGTCGTACCAATGCTCGCCGCGACTGGCGATCTGGCGCGTGTGCCAGAGATTGGCCAGAGTAAAATACTCCTCGGCCCGCGCCTTGAACACGTCGAAGACGACGAACAGTCCGGGATCCTTGACGTACACCACCGCGCGATCCCAGTCGTAGCCCCAGCCGTCGTCGATCAGGCGCGTGCGGCTGTAATCGAACTCGGGCAAGGAGAGAAAATCCACTTTCCGAGTGCGCACGGGCCGGTACGAACCGGCATCGCGCAGGAATTCCAGCACCGGCTGGCCTGGGACCGCCTCCGTCACGCTGTAGCGCGCCTCACCGGCCTTCTGGCCCATCCAGATTTTCTCCGGGCGCACGCACAGCCGGTTGTGGAAGTAATCCTGACGGTAAGCTCCATAGGGCCCACTGGGCATGTAATCGCGGTATCCGCCATCGTGCAGGAGGACCGATCCGCCCGACATCAGCAACACGATGCTGTTTTCGTCGGCGTGGCCGTGGGTCATCTTCTCTTCCTCGACGGGAATGCTGTCGCGGAGGTAATCGCGGAAGTACTGGCCGCTGTCCCCCTCGTCGCGATAGTTGAGCAGCAGGTACGTGGAGTCTGTTTTCCAGCCGTTGCGGAACACGATCTTCTTGCCCTGCAAATCCTCCATGACTTCTTCGCTCAACTGGCGCGGCGGTCCGCCTGCCGCCTGATCCACCCCCCAACGGTAAGCATCCAGCAACATGACGCCCAGGCCGGTGCTGGTAGGATTCTTGAAATCGACGAAGCGATCCGCAATGACCGTCGCGGCCCATTTGAGCTGCGGGTTGCGCAACCGCGCCGCAGCCGCTTCGAAAAAGACCAGAAAGTTCTGCCAGTTTTGCGTCCAGGCTGCATCGCCGAAATCCGGAACAAAGCCGCCGGGACACATGAGGTGGAGGAAGTACTGCGCGTAATAGAATACCTCCGGTGTCTGAAACAGCTCCTCCGTCTGGCCAAGCGCGTCGGCGTATCCCACCAGCGAGTATAGCCAGACACCGTGATAGATCGTGGCATCCTCGATCTCCCAGTGGCCCCAATTGTCATCGCCGAGCGCGCGGCGCTGGGTTTCCCACGGGGCGGCGCGCGCATGTTTCGGCAGAGCCTTCACGGCCCAGGCGAGCGATTCGGCCCGGAGCATGGCGCGATTCATCGTGCCCCACTCCGACGTTTGCATCAGGTAGTCCATGCTGTGCGCGATCAGTTGTTCCACCTGCGCGACTTCCGCTTGGGAGAGTTGGTTCAGGCGATGCAAGATGTCGAAGGCCCGCACGTAGCGCATCACGACGAAAAAGTCAGGCAGGGCGGGAACACCGTTCGTGTAGTCGGGACGCTTCTTTGCGGCCCAGTCGGGAAACTGGGAGCGGAAGTCGCCATACTCCAGAAGCACCTTGCGAGCACGCTCGGCGTATTGAGGCGTTCCCTCCTTTTCGAACAGGTACGCGTAGATGAGTGCCATCTCGATCAAGTCGCCCGGCGCACGGTACCCAAAGGGGCTGTTCGGATCGAAAGCGGCGCGCCAGCGGGCAACGATATCGTCGTGGTGGTCCCACACGTAATCAGCAGCGGACCGGGCGTATTGGAGATATCGATCGCGCAGCCCGGCTGCGCCAGCCGGCGCCGCGCCCTGCGTTTTCTCTGCCGCGCTCGCCGCCCGCTGCCCCTGCGCTTGTGTCTCGGACGATCCCGGTTCGTGCCGGAGAGCCGCGATCATGGCTCCTCCTGCGATAAGGAACCCAACAAGCAGCACAACTACCCTCGATGATTGCCTTGGCATCACTGTCATAAGCTCCTCACTTGTGTTTGATTTTTAGATAGAGGGTTGACATCAGCACCGCCAGGCCGACGCCGTTGGCCAGGATGATCGGCAACGAGAGAATGCCGAATCCGTAGATCAGCCACAGGAACGCGCCGCACGTGCTCATAATCAGCGTCATCCGCGACAGGTCGCGCGTGGAGCGGGATCTCCAGGCTTTGTAAAGCTGGGGCACACCGGCACACGTACCCAAGGCGCCAGCAACAAGGCCAATGACTACTTTCCAATCGATTCGGAAGAGACTATTCATGGCTGCATCGCATCGTAAGGATTATTGGGTACGCGCCACATGAACCCCGGATCTATTCGTGGTTTGCGGCCGCCGTATTGCTCCATCAATTCGACCTTCCTGCGCAGCAGATCCGGAAAATTTCTGCCATGGATAAAAGGGGTTTCACCGATGGCTGAGACGGCCATGAAACGGATCGGCGAAATCTGCCACAACTCGATCAGGTCGCGAGTATTGGCGATTTCGCGCTGAACCATTTCCTTAAGAAGAGAGCGCGCCGCCGCCTTGACCTCCTCCGCTGCGTTCTGCAGATAGGTATGTACGGCGTATATCCAAGCAGCGGCGTTGCGCTGGGTCTCGAAAAGGCATTTCAAGGCACGGCTGCGGTGCCACTGGTCAAGGAAAACCGCCGCAGCCCGCCCGTCGCCTTTCTGCCGGCTCTCCTCGGTCTTTCGCTTGAGCAGGTCGATTGCCTGCTGTAAAGGCGGCAAGGAATTTGCATCGATGCGCTCCAGCGCCCGGCGGGCATAGTCGACGGAGAGGAGTTCGAAGAGAACGTCGCGGGTCAGATCGACAATGTTCGGGTTGTGTCCGGCGCCGACCATGAAACTCTCGTAATAGGCACGCTCGGCGGCAGGAATGGCCTCGATGTCAGGCACGAGCGGCCGGACGAGAAGCCGCAGCCAGACTGTGCCGAAGCCGGTGTACAGCGGCAGAGGCATGAAATGGCGCACGGCCTGATCGAGAAGCTCCCAGGCTCGAGTCAGATCAGCGGCATCTTCAGCGCCGACGCGCTTGATCGCGATGTCTTTCAAGACCTGTTCGACATTTGTGCCCAGGTTGAACTGGAAAGCTCGAAACATCTCCTGATTGAGCGAGACGGCCGCATCGCCGGGCGGATCCAGTCCGCCCAAATGGCAGATGTGAGTGATCCCGACTCGGCGCATGGAAGCCAGCTTCTCCCATGTCAGACGGGCAAAGGGGATGCCGGTAAGCGGCTCAAGATTGCCGTGAGAATTGAAAAAATGGAAATACCAGCCTTCACTGCCACGCCGCCGTAAGTCAGTCAGCGGCTCGATCTCGCGCTCGTCCAGCGTCTGGTGCCAGGCTGAACCAAGGACCGTCACGTCGTCGTAATGCGGATGCGCATAGTTGTTCTCCCAGCCGCGTGCGCGCAACGAATTGGCTTCCGCGTCAATACCCGCGCCCAACTCCGGCCACAAATAATCGTGTTCGCCGTAAAAGGACTCGAGACGGGTGATCACTCGGAAGGCCGGATTGACTTTCCTCGCCGCTTCCAGAAGCAGGCGATAAAAGCGGATGATGTTCCCGGCGGCCGAGCGGGCGATTTCCTCCTGATTCTTCCATTCGCGGATTAAGTAGGCGCCGCCGTTGCGACCGACATAGAGCGACTGGGTGTGTTCGAAGCCCGAGCCGCTGTCGTTGCTCCAGACGGCCATGAAAGAGAGCTCCGGAACTTCGGCGAGCAGGTTGGAGATCAACTCGGCATAATGACGCCGGGCCAATGGGTGAGCCAGGGAAAGGGCATACCGCGGCTTGAAGCTGCGGAAGGGGTGATCGACGCGCGGGCCGCGCAGCTGCGGGTATTTCTGCAGCAGGGCCTCAGGCACAGACCGCGGTTCGAAGCAAACCAGGCCCGGCACGAGACCATAGCGTACTGCCAGGCGGGCGCTCGTTTTGAGATTGTTGAGGTTGGCCTGCAGGTATTCGGCCGGATAGGTGCCGCGGTTCAGGCGGCTCTCGACGAACTGATCGAGGGCTGGGCAATAGGTATAGAAATCACGATAGAACTCGCCCGGAACGCCTTCTTCGATTGGAAAAGGCGGGGCCAGGCCGTTGACCTCGATGTGAGTGAAACCCAAACGGGCGTACTCGCGCACGTAACGACGGCGATCGAAAGACCCGATCAGCCTCCCATACTGATTGAGAAAAAGATCGAACCCGGACCGTTGACCGGCGAAGCTCACGCGCCGCAGCCAGTGCCGCACTTCGGCCAGGGGCTTTTCTATCAGGTCTTCTGCAATCAGCGTGAAGACCGAGTAGAGAAAATGCGGCGTCGAGGCCGTCAGCACGCCGGCCCCGTGCTCATCGAGATCGAAAAAAATCCATTCCCCGTCCGAAGGCAGAGAAACGCCGCGATCCAGCAGATATTTTCGCAATTCCGCTGTAGCAACTGATACCACCAGTCTTCCCGGCGCAGGATACGCCGGCTCGCGTCGCACCAGGAAAGATCGCTGCAGCTGCGTTTCAAACTCCTCAGCTACAGTAATCTCAACCGGCAGAGCAAGCTCCGGGATGACGATTGTATCAACAGCCTCCATGGCTTGACGCAAACGCATTTCGGATCCTCCGTTTCCTCGAGTCATGGTGTCTGGGTGTCTTGGTGGTTTGCTTTGAAAGCAACCACCAAGACTCAACGAAGGTTGACCATCAGCCAGAGCAGGAAGATGATCACACCCACGAGCAGCCAACTGCCGCCGAATCCGAGCACATCTTGCCAGCCGGGTTTGTAGATCTCCCAGTTCGAGCGCGGCCAGATTTTCTCCTTTTCATATTTCTCGAAGTCACGAACCGCATCGGCCAGCGCCTGCCGCTCCATTTCGGCTGTGGGCTGGACGGGCGTGCGCAGACTGGCAAAAAACCGGTCGAGATCATCCTTGGCCAGCGGCCGAGTGAAAAAGCTGAATAGAAAAAGCGCGATAAACGGAAACAGGGCGTCGAAGAAAAAACGCGCGGCGCTCAGTTGCGCCTTGCTGAAGCGCGTGAAATCGATGCCCAGCCAGCTGAGCACCCAGACTTCGGCATTGAAACGCCCCAGCCCGATCTTAGGCGATTTCGGATCGGCCGGGTCACGGCGCGCGACCTGCTCAAAAAAAACGGCACTCGCCTCCTCAATCTGGTTTTTGCTGATTCTTTCACCCACCTTGGCGGCACGGCCGGCGGCGACATCTTCGGCCGTGGCTGCGACCGCCATATTGACTGCGCGGGGTTGGGTCTCGACGACAAAACGAGGATTGGTCCGTGCCCACTCCAGGTTTTGGAAAACATTCGGGATCACGGCGTAGATCGCGAAGCATAGGAACACCTGGAGAATGACCGCCCACTTGGTCAGGCGGCGCCAGATGAATCCAAGCCAGATGGCGGCGCCGAAGATCGCAGGAATGGAGATGAAATATTTGAACAGCTCCAGCAGGTTGTCGATGTACAGCGCGGTGGCCGCTCCGCCGACGATGCTCACGACGATCATCGCCCGGCCCGCGTTCAGGTAATGGCGATCGGAGCGCTGGCGGGTAAATGGCCGATAAAGGTTCTGAATCACCAGGGCCGAATTGGCCACGCAGGTGGCAGCCAGGCTCGACATTTTGCCGGCCAGAACGCCGGCCAGCATGAGGCCAATGGCGCCCGGGAATAACAGGTCCCGGGTCATGTAGCCCCAGATCAGATCGGGATCATGCAGCTGGTTGCTGTACAAGGCAACGGCCAAGAGGCCGGTCAATGCCCAGAAGATCATGATGAAGCGCTTGAAATACATGCCGCCGATCATACCGACGCGGGCAGTCATTTCGTCCTTCGCCGATCCGGCTGTGGCCATGCCTGGAGCAGAGGCGATGATCGATACCAGATTGGCCAGCGACATGGCCAGGATGGTGTACCAGGCATATTCTCCCATCGCCGTCGAACCGAACAGCAAAAACATGTGATCGGGTACCGCAGCATGCAGACCGGCAAATCCGCCTGCTTTGGCCAATCCCAACGGGATCAGCAACAGTGAAAAGGTGATGATCAGGATGCCCTGGATGACGTCTGTGATGACAGCGGCAACGAAGCCGCCCATCATGGTGTAGACTGCGACGATAACGGCGTAGATGGCGTAGATAGTGGCAGGGTCGGTATAGGAAATGAAGGCGCGCAGCTCGCCACGCTTGAGGCGCTCGGAAAGCTCCTGGTAGCGTGCGTTCTCCGCCGAGGTCAAGGCTGGCCCCGATTCGTTGCGCCGGCGCAGGGCGTTGTATTCGCGGAACTGCTCGACGCTGCGGCGCTCCTCGAGATTGTAGCGGATCTCCGGTTTTGGCGTTAACGCCATCATGGTCTTGGCCGCCACCATGTAGCCGACGCCGATGCCGATCACGGCCATGACCAGGGAGAAGGCGGCGAAGGCGCCGGCGAGAAAGCAGCTCTTGAAGCGCTTCTCGAAGTAATCGCCGATGGTCACCAGGCGGACGCGCCGGAAAAAGAAGGTGGTGAACCAGTAGAAGGGCGTGAGAAACAGGACCAGATACTGGATCCACATGCCGCCGATGCCCTGGCGGTAAATCTCGCGCGAGACAACCACGGCCTGGTCGGAGCTGGTCGAGGTGCCGAGGTTGAGAAAAAACTGGTAAGTCTTGCCGATCCTCCGGCCGGCGATAAAAAAGTCCTCGCTGGTCTTCATCCGCCGCCGCGCGCGGTCTCCCAGCCAGAGAACGAAGAGGAAGTAGAGAATGACGATGGCGAAATCGATCCAGTGCAGGCCAAAAATGGTCATGCGGTCTCGCTTTTCATCCGCCTGTCGATTGCTTCCCAGGCGGCGAAGACCTGGCGGACATTTTCGGGGCGGGCGCCGAGGCCGAACTCGCACTGGGCAATCACGCCGCCGGCGCGGAAGAGGCTGTCGTAGACGGACTCCACCGCTGCGCGTACCTGATCCTGCGTGCCGTAAGCGAGAAGTTGCTGGCGGTCGATCTCTCCCCAGAAGTTGATGCGGCCGCGGAAACTGCGCCCGAGCTTTTCAACTCCCATGCAAAAGATTTGGGAGTTGATGGCATCGATCCCGACTTCAATCAGGTCGTTGAAGATGTCGAAGATATTGCCGTCGGAGTGCATGAAAACATACTTGCCGTGGCGGTGGGCGATCTCGGCGTACTCCCGGTAGAGCGGTTTGAACAAGCGCCGCCACAAGTCAGGCGAAATCAGCATGGATCGCTGACACCCCCAATCGTCCATGACGGCCAGAGCGTCGATCTCCGTTGCTGCCCAGGCTTCGGCCTCAGCCAGGTAATAATGGTGCACCCGCTCCAGCAGGCGAATGAATTCGGGAGATTGCTTGAGCACGTCCACAAGAACGGTTTCCATCGTCCGGATAAACTGCAGCCGCTCAAACGGGCGGATCCAGCTGCCGGCCAGCACGAAACGCTCCTCGGCACGGCAGAAAGCATTGATTGCCTCCACGTCGAACTGAATCCAGGACCAGGGTTCGTGCAGGTTGTCGAGTTCGCTCCAGTCGGCGATCAGCGGCTTGCGCACGATGCCGATGGTCCCGGCCGCGGCGCTTTCGAAGGTGCAGCCCCATTCGTCGACATAAACGCCCCGACGATAACGATCGCCAAGGTCTGGCGCGGGCGGCCGGCAGATGCGGGGTGCCGTTACCAGATCATCGGGAAAGGACCGCTGCAATTCGCGGACGTGCTCGGGATACCGCGCCTCAGCCCAGGGCAGGAGCCAGAGCTGGCGCGGGATGCGCGGCGGGTTTTTGAATTCCAGCGATTTGCGCACGAGTTCGCGTGAGTTCATGCTTAGACCCCAGTTTGCCGGGACGACTCAATCGTCAACATAAAGCGATTCCCCATGAATCTGCAAGGCAATCCTTCAGGTCCAGCCCGGCGAAACTAGTGGCAGGCACCTTTTTTCACCCAGGATATCTCGATGGATGGATCAAAGGGCTGCTGAAAAAAAGTGCCTGTAACCGATTTTGCCTTTAGAGGCACGATTTGGGATTGCGGCCGGCTATGGCGGTAGCGTAGATTGTGGCGACTGTCATGCAGTGGCTGAAGACGATGCCGATATTCAATTCCCATCAATAGGAGTACCGGCCGGATCCAGGTGTCGGCGCGCGAGTGGGCAACTGGTTCTCAGGCTTGTGGCAAGACGTCCTCCAGGCGGCACGGATGCTGTGCAGAAACGCCGCCTTCTCGGCGCTCGCCATTTTAACTCTGGCGCTCGGCATGGGTTTGGCGACAGCCATGTGCTCGGTGCTCAACAGCACGTTGTGGCACCCGCTCCCCTTTCCTGACCCGGACCGCCTCGTGTCCGTGCGAGGCCCGATCTCATATCCGACTCTGTTGGATTGGTCGGTGGCCAGTCACTCGTTCGACGGCATGGCCAGCTATCGAGGCAAGCGCTACACGCTCACCGGTGCCGGTGAGGCTGCATCAGTCAGGGCGACCGTTTCGTCAGGTTCGTTGTTCTCGGTGCTCGGGGCACATGCGGCCCGTGGCCGCACACTGTCGCGAGCAGACGATGGATCAGGTGCCAGGCCTGCGGTTCTCGCCGACGCCACGTGGAGAGCGGTCTTCGGTGCTGACCCGGGAATTATCGGAAGGACAATCTATTTGAACCGCGTCCCGTTCGTCGTCGTCGGCGTGCTGCCGTCCGGGTTCCAGTTTCCGACGAATGTCGATCGCATCGACCTCTATACTACCGTTGCGGCCGATTTTCAGACCGACCGGCGGCAGGCCGAGAAGACATACCCACGCGATCTGCAGGTTATTGCACGCCTGAAACCGGGCGTGATGCTTTCGCAAGCGCAGGCCGAGATGTACACGATGGCAGCGGCCGGCGCTCAAGAGCGCACGGACCGGAACATCAGCCGAACAGGTTTAGTGGTGCCGTTGGCTGCCGAAGTGTCCGGCTCGCTCGTATCGCCCCTGAAGGTCCTGACGTGTGCGATCGTCTGCGTGCTGGTCGTTGCATGCACAACGGCCGCGATCCTCGCATTGATTCGAGTGACCAGCCGGCGCGGCGAACTGGCGACGCGACTGGCGCTCGGCGCAACGCGCGCGCAAATGGCCCGCCAGCTGCTCGTCGAGAGTGTGCTTGTCGCGCTGGCAGGCAGCGCTGTGGGCACGACACTCGCCTCTGTGTGCACCACGCCGCTGCTTCTCGCCGCTGGACCGAATCTCACGTCAGTCGCGAGAGTTCAGTCCGACTTCCGCGTACTCGGAATCTCGCTGCTCCTCAGTCTGGCAACCGCGGCGGGATTCGGCACGACTCCGGCCGTGCAGGGCGCTGCGACTCGGTGGCCTCACCTTGCGCGCGACGCAGCTCGCACCGCACGGCGTTCGACGTCTTCCACAGTGAGGTTGCTGCTTGTCACCGCTGAGATCGCGCTCATGGTGGCGTTGCTCGCCGCCTTCATTAGCCTGCTGCGGGCATATCTGACCCTTTCGCATGTGGATCCCGGTTTTGATCCCACAGACGTGCTGACGTTCCGGATTGATCTTTCCGACGCCCTGTACACACCGCAACAGCAAGTGGACTTCTTCGAGCGCGTGCGCACCGATGTGGGAACGCTGCCTGGTGTGAAATCGACAGCTTTCACCGCGCTGCTGCCATTCGGTGATCTGCAGTACACGATCCGGTTCGACGTCCCAGGCCGTGGAGACGTCGCCAGGCGATCCGCGGGTGCGGAAGTCCACCTGGTCAGCCCAGGCCTTTTTCGGGCCATGGGCATTCCTCTGCTTGAGGGCCGCGACTTCACCCCAACTGACGTCATCGGCCGTCCTCGGGTTGCCATCGTCAGCCATGATATAGCGGACAAATACTTCTCAGGAGAGAACCCAGTCGGCCGCGTTATCGACGCAGGCTTCGGCCCGGGGGGTGCAGCCAATCCAATGCTGCGGATCATCGGCGTCGCTGGAAACGTGCACAACGGCACACTGGCAGCGCCGGCCGAGCCGCAGCTCTACGTACCTTTCAGCCAGACGCCGATGATTGCGTCAACGACGTTCGTGGCACGGCTCTCCCAATCCGATCCCGGTGCTACCTTAGCCGCTGTGCGGCAGCACGTGCGGGCAATCAACCCTTTGATTCCGATCGTAAACGCAAAGCAGCTTGCAGACTACGTGAACGCCTCGCTGTTGCAGCCACGATTCAACACGCTCCTCATCGGTGTGTTTGCCGCTGCGGCCGTCTTCCTTGCGATGGCCGGACTCTATGCGGTCGTCTCGTACTCCGCCCTGCGCCGCCGCCGAGAGTTCTCGATTCGGAGGGCGCTCGGCGCAACCGAACGAAGGATTGCCTGGCTGGTCATCAAACAAGGCCTGCAGGCAATTATTCCGGGCATAGCGTTTGGACTTGCAGCAGCGTTGGCCACAAACAAGGTGCTGGAGAGCGTTCTCTACGGCATCCGGCCCAGCCCGCTCTCAACGCTGCTTTTGGCTGCCGTGGTTGCTGCCGCAATTGCTCTGCTGGCAACCTGGCAGCCTGCGCACGCGGCCAGCGGCGATGATCTCCGCATTACGTTACAGTCCGACGCATAGCAGCCGCTTTCGGGAAAATTCAGGACGCCTTCTTAACATCACTCGACCCGCAGGGCGGTCATGGGATCGATTCGGGTCGCTCGCCGAGATGGCAGATAGGCCGCAGCCAGAGACGCGAACAATAAGAACGCAACCACCGCGACGATGGTGAGCGGATCGTGGGGCGTGATTTGATAAAGCAGGGAGCGCAGCAGCTTGGTGAGCCAAAGGGACGCAATGACACCGGCGATGATACCGGCGCACACAGGTACCAACACGGCATGCACTACAAGCCAGCGGATGTCGCGTGTGGTCGCCCCAAGCGCCATGCGGACGCCGATTTCCGGAGTTCGCTGGGCCACGGAATAAGAAAGCACGCCGTATATACCGACCGCCGCGGTTGCAAGGGCCACCCCAGCAAAGATCAACATCAGGATGAGGTAGAATCGCGGGGTGTTGGCAATATGTGCATCCCATGCCGCATACAGTTCATCGAAGGTGGCAGTGTCGGTGATCTCGGCCTTCGGATTGAGAGCGGCAACCGTCGCGCGCACCTGAGCTAGAACGGGTGCTGGATTGCCGGCCATTCGGATTACCAGACTCGCGTAAAACGGAGCGCGCGAGAAGGGTTTGTACAATTGGCAGTTGTTGGGTTGTGCAAAAGCCCCGGTCTTCACAGGCGCGGCGATACCAACTACGGTCACCAAGGACGAGCTGGAACCGGAATGGAGTCGCCGGCCTATTGCGCTCTGCCCGGGCCAAAAGCTCGCGGCGCAACGGGAATCGATGATCGCTACCGGCGGCGATGATGGGCCATCCTCAAGACCAAAGTTGCGTCCGCCGACAATGGGAATGCCGAGAGTGGCAAAATAATCCTGGGCGACGAAGAACTCCAGTCCGGTCACAGCCTCGGCATCGGACGCGCCCTCCGGGAATAACCGGAAACTGGCATATCCGCGCGCAGCCGGCGTCCCTCTCGAAATCGTCGCAGACTGCACGCCCGGGAATGTTTTGACAAGCGCCTTCAGCTGGTCGTAGAAAGAGAACGCCTGAGGCGCCTTGTCGCGCGATGGCAAGGAAATTTCGACAAGCCATAGGTTCTTGGTGTCAAAGCCGCTTTTCGTCAGGATCAGACGCGCGAAACTGTTGGCCATGAGTCCGGCGCCAATAAGCAGAACGAGGGCAAGGCCTACCTGAAGGCTCTGAAAAGCAATATGAAACCGCCGTAGCGCACGAGTAGTGCCGGTAAGGCGACTCGTTTCTGTCAATCCCAGAATCCTATTGCCGCGGGCAGCCCTGAATGCAGGAGTCAAGCCGCTCAGCAAGCAAGCCAATACTGTTATTATGCCCACGAACACAAATACTCGGCCGTTCAGTGCAGACTCGTAACCCATGAAGAGATGCTGCAGTCCCATGGGCAGAATTGCAAAAATCAGATGTGTCATCCATGAGGCCAAAAAGAGGGCTGCCACCCCCCCGGCAACCGAAAGGACCAGGCTCTCTGTCAGGAAATGGCGCAGGAGACGCCCCTGGCTTGCCCCGATAGCTGCTCGAATAGCAATCTCGCGCTGGCGCGTGGCGCCGCGGGACAGCATCAGATTGGCGACATTCGCGCAAGCAATCAGGAATACAAAGCCGACGGCGCCGAGCATGGCAAGCAATGCAGTCCTGGCCTGGGGATCCAGGCGACGGCCGATGCTCGACAATGCAGGAATCGCTTTTTCTCTCAGCTCCTGGTCGAAGCAGTGAATCCGGTCGGATACCAGCGCCGTCTCACGCTGTGCCTGATCGATGCCGAGGCCGGGACGGAGACGCGCGAGAATGAAGAACATCGAGCCGTTGGACTCCTTAGTCCATGGCACCCAGGCATCGGGCCTCAAGCCGGGAGGAAACTCGAAACCCCGAGGCATAACGCCGACGACTGTATACACGCGATTGTCGAGCGTAACCGTCTTGCCGAGGACTGCAGGATCGGACCCGAACTCCCGTGCCCAGTATCCGTCGCTGATCAGCGCGACTTGATCCCTGCCCGGCTGTCCCTCTTCCGGCAGGAAACTGCGTCCCAACCTGGGCCGCACGCCCAGCATCTCCGGAATGGCAGTCGAGATAGATACGGTGGGAAACAAGCCCACTTTCCCTTTGGGGGAATTCACATCGTGCATAGAGGAATAAGGTTCAACAGCGGCAAAGATCTGCTTCTGTGCGCGCCAGTCTTCGATTTCCTCTAAAGAATGCAGGAAATAGGGAAATTGGGGCGAATTGCGTGCCACCCATTGAATCGACACCAATTGGCCGGGATTTCGATAGGGCAGAGGCCGAAAAATGATCGCGTCCACTACGCTGAATACGGCTGTATTGGCGCCGATTCCAAGAGCCAGGGTAACGATCGCGGTCGCGGCAAAACCGGGGTTGCGGCACAGAGAGCGGAAAGCATAGCGCAAGTCTTGCCATAATGATTCGATGAACCGGATGGTGTTCATGCGATAGATCTCCTCGCGAACATATGTGCCATTGCCGAATTTTTTGTGCGCTGCACACCTGGCTTCTTCGGGAGACATCCCGCGCGCGATGTTCTCGTCGGTCTCGATTTCGATGTATGACTGGATTTCGCGCGCCCGTTCGTCATCCCAGAAGCGGCGCCGGAAGAATCGGCTCCATCCCATGGCGCTACTCCGTGGCCGGCCGGATGATGCGGCTGATGGCCCGCACCAATTGATCCCAGCGGCCGATCTGTTCTGTCAGTTGCTTGCGGCCAGCCGGCGTCAGTCGGTAATACCTCGCCTTGCGGTTGTTCTCCGATGTGCCCCAGAATGACGCAATCCACCTTCGATCCTCGAGGCGGTGCAGTGCCGGATAAAGAGATCCGTGCTCAACCTGAAGGACGTTCTCCGACCGATGCTCGATCGCATGAGCAATGGTGTGGCCGTGGGCCGGACCCATGACGAGCGTTTGCAGTACCAGCAGGTCCAGGGTGCCCTGCAGCATCTCTCCCTGTATCGGTGGTGTTCCTCTCTTTGGCATAGGAAGCCATGATACTCCAATCGATTATCTTCCTGAAGAAAAAACTAGTTGTACCTTGAGCCTTATGGCTTCTCGCACGCAGACTTGTTCAAAGGAACACGGTTGAGAAGAATATCTGGTGGTGCGCCATGGGCGTTGAATGGTATTTTGTGGAGCCTTTTTAACTCTCCTCTTGACACCTGTACCATATATGGTACACTGAGGGGCCGATGACTAAGGTTAAGGAACCAGACGAAGTATCGGGGGCAGATGCAGAACGTCCGAACAAACCTGGCAAGCGACTCCCAGCGATCTTTTTTCGCACACGAGCAGGCAGCGAACCTGTTCGGGACTGGCTCAAAACGCTTCCCTAATCGATTGCAAGCACCGAATGGTCTTGCTGCACGGCTTCATAAAGAAGACGCAGAAGACGCCCGAGGCCGACTTGGCCCTGGCGCGGAGAAACAAAGAAAAGCATGAGAGAGGATTGCAATGAAGGAAAGAAAGACTAGGAGACGACACGACTACAGCGGCTCTACCTTTGATGAGTTCTTGGATGAACAGGGAATTCGGGAAGAGGTCGAGGCCGTCGCCACCAAGCGTGTCCTTGCCTGGCAGCTGGAACAGGCGATGAAACAACAGCAGAAGACCAAGCAAGCCATGGCCCGAGATCTTCACACGAGCCGGTCGCAGCTCAACCGTTTGCTCGACCCCCAAAATACAGCCATCTCTCTTGAGACCATTACCCGAGCCGCCAAAGTTCTCGGAAAGAAAGTGATTGTCCGGATTGCCGACGCCCCGATCAAACCATAGGTAAGTGTTTTAGCGTTTTGCTGGGAGGATGGCATGGTTCGGGTGGGGGGCGCACGGAATTTTCCCGGCAAGCCGGTGAGAACGGGCTGTCCCGGGCGTGAATTGAAGCCGAAACAGGCCGAGACGAAGAGGAGAAGCTTCGGCCGGCTCTGCCAAAGCTTCTTCTCCTCATCTCGCGTTCGCACCAAGACACAGCTTCCCCCATGCGCTCCCGCCCGACCGATCCAATGGCGGACGGGGTGAGGCGCGACCAGGTTCTTCCCGCTCCGCAAAATGCCAGCGGTCTGGCACTATTGAGAATTCCAGCTGAACCCGTTCCAAAGCACTGGTATCATGCTGCCACGAAAGGAGAGAGAATGAGCATCGCTGGTCGCCGGTGAATCATGAGGGCGGAGATGGGCCGATTCCGAGTGGGCATTGACAATTATGGATTGTATCCGATGGGTCTGAGCCCTCTGGATACGCTTCAGTGGGCCAAAAATCACGGCGCAGAGGGAGTGCAGTTTTCCGGCCTGGAACCCGGCTTTCAGAAACTCGAAGACAAGTCCTATCTCCGAGAGCTGGCCGCTTGCGCGCGCGACAACGGCCTGTATCTGGAATGGGGGGGCGGGCAGCACATCCCGCGCGATACCGGAAATTGGGCGAGGAAAGAACTGCTTGCATCGAATCGCCGTGTAGCGGAACAAGCGTCGACCATAGGAACTCGCATCGTTCGCTCCTGTTCCGGAGGGCTGATGCGGTGGCAGCCCGACAGCCCGATGACCGAAACCCTGCTCCAGGAGACGGCACAGGCTTTGATGCTTCAGAAGCAGATGCTGCTCGATCATAACGTTGTCCTGGCGATTGAGACGCACTTCGAGTTTACCTCGTTCGAGCTGGTGCGCTTGTTCCAGCTGTGCCAGGCCCATCCAGGCGAGTGGCTGGGGATTTGTCTCGATACCATGAATCTTCTCACCATGCTGGAAGACCCTGTGTGCGCAACCCGGCGGTTGCTTCCCTGGGTGGTCTGTACCCACGTGAAAGACGGAGGAATTTCGTTGACTTCCGAAGGGCTGACTTCTTTTCCGGTTCCCATGGGCAGGGGAGTGATCGACTTCCCTGCCATCTTGCGCTTGTAAGTCCTTCGCTATATATTTGTAGCGATCCTAGCTCCTAGCAAAATTCAGCGCGCGTTGTTACGAGAGGCCGAACTTTTCTTTCCTCGATGCATTGGATCTGAAGCCAAGGAGGTGCGTTGTGTTGCAGCGCACGATCCGGTGCCCTTTAAGACTCAATGTGACTCTCGTCTTACTCACCGTATCTCTCTTCTCGGTAAATGTTCGTCCGATGCGCGTATATGATGCCCAAGACAAGTCGGGAACACCCGATCCTATCGTGCAGATTCAGGCCGCCGCGCTTGTTGCCCCCTCGACAGGATGGGTTCTTTCTGGGTCTCGTTTACTCTGGACACAATCCGGCGGAGCGCAATGGGAGGATCGCACGCCTCCGCAACTTACCGGCCTGAGCGTCGACGCCGTCTTCTTCCGTAACGCCTCTGAGGGATGGGTTCTCGCAGCCGACGCGTCCTCCACTCAATTGTCACTGGCAATGACTAGTGACGGGGGTAGGAGCTGGGTGTGGATCTCCACTGTTGTCAACATTGACCTAAAACGCTACACAGGACACTCCGCACTCACTTTTGTGGACTCGTCTCATGGCTGGGTAGTGCTCAAACTCGCTTCAACCGCAAACTCGAGCATCGGGGTTCTTCTTTCCACTACCGATGGTGGGAGGACTTGGTCGCGTCTACCAGACCCCCCTTCAGGTGATGCCGCCCGTTTCATCACACCGCTGGTTGGTTGGCAGGCGGTCGGCCCCGATTTTCGTTCACTGTCTATGACTGTTGACGGTGGCAGGAGTTGGGAGCAGGTTCATGCGCCAGTGCCCCTAGCGGATCGATTCGTCTACGGAACGCCCGTATTTTCCGACTCCAATCATGGCTGCCTGCCTGTTCGTTTCGAAAATGGTCCTGAAATTGGCTTTGGAGTCTATACCACCGGTGACGCGGGCCGGACTTGGTCGCTCGTGCGCTCCACCGAACCCATAACTAACGGTGATGTCGTGCTTGCTGCCAATGGCGCGCCCGTGTTTGTGGTGCAGCAGGCTAACCAAGTCCGACTTGGCCACATCGGCAACGTGGAAGCTGAATTCTCTTGGCCTCGTGATGCAGGAGTTTCGTCTGTTTCATTCGTTTCTGAGTCTGAAGGCTGGTTGCTCTCTGTCGAGGGTATTTGCACGGGTTTCAAGACCGGCTGCTTCCAGTGGAATCGGCTTTTCACAACGAAAGCAGGAGTCCTCGTCGACATCACACCCACAGCTCTCGGCGTTCCTGTGTCCCGCCCAAGCGCAATTAGAGCTGAAACTACCGCGACTAGCGCTGCCAGCCAAGCGGCAAGTGGTACGGGCGTGGGCCTTGGTTTTGATCGTTGCGACGCGTTCACGATCGATCAGTTGCGCGCCTGGTGGCAAACCAGTCCTTATCAGATCGCAAATGTCTACTTCGGCGGCGTCAGCGCTAAGTGCCCCAATCCCCAACTCACGTCTGACTGGTTCCAGCAAGCAACCTCGATAGGCTGGGGTCTCATTCCTACTTGGGTAGGTCCTCAAAGTAACTGCGCCCCAAAAAATAATGGTGAGCCCTATGCTCATCAGATCAGTCAAGATCCAGCCCTCGCCGACGCGCAGGGTAAGCAAGAGGCCCATTCTGCTATAAATCGTGCTGTTGAGCTCGGTCTGAACCAGGGCTCGATCATTTACTACGATCTCGAGCAGTTCGATCAGCTCAATTCCAGTTGCCAACCCGCTGCAAACGCGTTCATAAATGCCTGGGTTCGAGAACTCCACACGCGAAACTATCTCGCTGGCGTCTACGGGTCACCCTGGAATGCGTATCCAGATTTCGCCAGCATTGAGTATAGGCCCGATGCTCTTTGGATGACTTCTTCTTTGAGATCCGGGCAGCAACCTACCGTTTGGGACATCACGAATCTCCCCGACAGCGAATGGAACAACCATCAGCGCATTCGACAGTATGACTCGAACATATCCACGCCCGCATACGGCGGTTACCCCACTAGCATTGACTTAGATGTAGTTGATGGTCCCGTCGTCTATGGCTCTCCGCCTAAAACACCGTTGGGCTTCTATTATCCAACGGGTGAGAGTTCATTTGCTAACACCTGCGGAACTTGGCTTGGGCGGGATGCTGCGAATGGTGGCTGCTATAACACTGGGTATTACCACATTGGATTCGACATGCTGGCTCAGTTGGGATCGCCTGTTTATTCCATAGCGGAAGGGATAGTCACAAGAAAAAGCCCCGGTGGATGGTGCAGTGAAGATAACCCGAGTTGCGGCAACGTTGCACTTGGGATCAGGCACAGCATGCCTGACGGAACACAGTTCATAGCGCTCTACGGGCACATACAAACTACGCTAAACGAGGATGATTTCGTGACTGGCGGCACGCAAATTGGCACCATCGGTCCATGGTCAGATGGGACTCATCTTCACTTCGGCGTTCATCCAGGAACAGCGTTACCCACCACGAATCTCGGCGCTATGCCGAATTCGAGTTGGGATACTCAAAACAGAACGAATGGGTTCGTTGATCCACTGTATTGGATAACGACTCAATTCGATGGAAACATAGACCAAGCTGACTGCAACACAATTGCCGGTTGGGCGGCAGATCGCACAAAGCTGAACCAGCCTATCAACGTCGAGATCTGGGATGGAAATACGCTCGTGGCGACAGTTGCTGCAAGCCAGAACCGCCCTGACGTTGGAGCCTACCTATATGACAACGGTAACCACGGGTTTTCCCTCCCAACACCATCGAGCCTAAGAGACGGGAGTTCACACACAATCCAGATAAGATTTGGCGGTACCACTAACCAATTAAGCCAATCGCCCAAAACTATCAATTGCGGCGTGAGTTCCTGCATCGCCACGGTGGCGTCGGATCATTGGAAGGGCGAGTATTACAACAACACCCAGACGCTGAGCGGGAGTCCGGCAATGATCCGGGATGACGGGACTACCCTCAATTTCGATTGGGGCAATGGCAGTCCCAGCACAGGCTGCGGAATCGGTGCGGACAATTTCTCCGTGCGTTGGACCCGGACTGTGAACTTCGCGGCTGGCACGTACCGGTTCACGACGAACTCCGATGATGGCATGCGGTTGTACATCGATGGGACCAAAGTCCAGGATCGGTGGTACGACCAGTCGGCGAATCAACAAATCCTAGATAATGTGCAGCTGACCGGTGGGAATCACACCCTGATGGTGGAGTATTACGAGCACGGCGGCCAAGCTTCGGCCTCAGTATCCTGGCAGGCAACGAGTGCGCCCGCGCCAACAGTGAGTGGGATCACCCCCAACCCAGTGCCGGCGACGACCAGCGGCGTGCAAGTGACGGTGACCGGAACCGGCTTCCAATCGGGAGCGAAGTTCCACTTCACCTGGACCGGCGGCAGCTCTGATGTGAACGCAACGTTCATCAGTTCGACCCAGTTGCAGGCGACGATCGTGACCGGAACCAGTAACGACACCTGGACGGTGACGGTCATCAACCCGGACGGGCAACAGTCCTCGCCGCCGTACAGTTTCCCCGTTCAGGCGGCCGGTTCCTGCATCGCCACGGTGGCGTCGGATCATTGGAAGGGCGAGTATTACAACAACACCCAGACGCTGAGCGGGAGTCCGGCAATGATCCGGGATGACGGGACTACCCTCAATTTCGATTGGGGCAA